>JAABUP010000216.1_pt1 | contig 130409 bp, 231 predicted proteins | sample 5559201 | NCBI WGS metagenome assembly JAABUP01 (sample SAMN10711887, study PRJNA513373) | rock metagenome | isolation source: Antarctica rocks | place: Antarctica | reverse complement strand
ATGAGGACACGGCAGATGAAGCCCGACCTGACCCGTCTGAACCGACAGATCTCGAAGACGCGACGGAACGTACACCCCTCGTAACGCCGGCATCCCAATCCCAGCCTAAACCCACTCATGCGATCGTCCTGTCATTCCTCTCCCCGGTCCTCGTGACGACTGTAGTGGGCTTGCTGATCGGCTTGATCAAGCCTGCGCAGAGGGGCATTGTCGGGGTCGGAGCGGACGATTCGGACGGTAGTTGGGCATGGCAGAGCATCGGGTCGGGACTGGTGCTGCTTGGAGCGGCGTTCGCGCTGGTCGAGATGATCGGTGTCGGAGCTGGCATTCGTGCTGGGGAGAAGATGGAGTGAGCGCAACGCGTTCACGTGGAGCTAAGGCTGATCGATCAAAGGTCACCCGAAGACAAGGTCCCCCCGACGCTTGGGACAGTCCTCGTCATCACCTTCTGGCGGTACATCTGCATACCTGTCATGGTCATCGCCATCGTCCACGGCTTCCGCAAGATCCCCTCGACAACGACGTACTTACAAGACCCCGCGTTCGTGAGTATCCATAACCGTGTGTGATGATTAGCCTCTGATTTTGCCCCAGTCGTTCGTCCTTGCAATCTCCAACGCCTCCCCTCCCGTGCTGCCCGCCAATATCAACCCCTTCCGGTCCGCCGTCCTCCTTTCCGTCTTCTACATGTCGATCATCGCTTCTATTGCCATCGCGGCGGCCATAGCCGTTTCCGGTCGTGGCGTCTCATACGAGAGCAACTTTGACCTCGTCCGGGCTCTCAAAGCTGCGGGCGGCGGTGGGATTGCTGGTGCTGCGGCGATGGTGCTGCAGGTCTTGACATTGATGCCGCTGAGGACGATCATGAACTATCAATACCGGTATGGCGGGGGCATCAAGCATGCGACTACGACGCTGTACAATGATGGCGGGTACAGAAGGTACTACGCCGGTCTCGGTGCTGCCCTGTACGTTTCCGAAGTAGTTCATAGCAGAAGTGATGCTCACGATGCGAAGTTTCCAAGGCCCGCTCTCGCGATTCGGTGACACCGCGGCCAATGCAGGCATCTTTGCCCTCCTCGACTCGCTCACCTGGCCTCCCCTTGTCAAGACCGTCTTCGTCAGCCTGTCATCTGCGAGTTTCCGTATGACCCTCACGCCGATCGATACACTCAAGACGACGCAGCAGACGCAAGGCGGTGTGGCGGGTCTCAAGCTGCTCCGGGAGAGGATTAGGGACAGGGGTGTAGGGACGCTGTGGTATGGCGCTCTTGCCACCGCTGCGGCGACCTTCGTTGGCAACTGTGCGTACCGACGATATGGTATCCACCCGCTGACGGAGAATTCTAGATCCGTGGTTCGGAGTGAGTGACTGTACGCACAGGGGAGAGTCCACGCTGACGAGATCAAGACATACAACTACCTACAAGCTCATCTACCACCGTCACACACCTTCATGCAAACGCTTTTGGTACTTCCCAATCGTCAAGCATCGACAGCTCGCTGACATGTCTCAGCGCCAAGCATTTATCGGTTTTGCCGCGTCGGTGGTATCGGACACTGTCAGCAACAGCTTGCGTGTGGTCAAGACCTACCGACAGGTGCACGAGGGTGACGTCGGATACTGTATGTTCCTGTATTAGCTCCTCGGGTTTGCCCGTCTGATGAGTCGTCCCGCCCAGTGACCGCGGCAAAGGAGATTGTCGCTACCGAAGGCCTCCTCGGCTTGTTTGGACGGGGCTTACCCACTCGACTGCTCACCAATGGTCTTCAAGGATTGCTTTTCAGTATCCTGTGGAAGCTGTTCACCGATATGTGAGTGTCATTTCTGGCTGCCTGCTAGCGGTCAGGGTATTGACGTGAGGATGCAGAATCGCGGGCAAGGGAAAATGAGGTGACGGAATCAAGATAGACGGAACGGAGGGGGCGAACATCCGGTTACATCGATAACATCTCATAAACACCCTCATAAATTGCTCTCAACCTGATCGTCGTACATGATACCCATCGAAGACGATACCCATGTGTGCGCTCAGGTTAATGATGCGCAGCCTCCCAATTCTCCGGACCCAAGTCGTCATGAACCTCCGTCGTTGGTCCTGGTTAGCCTCGCTTCCGCGCTTGTGTTCAATTGGTGGCACCTGTTGCCTATGGCATGTTGAGCCTTCCCTTTGCAACGGTGGTGAATGGTATCTGGGCTTGTGTGGTAACTTTTCCCCCATGTTGGCGGTTCTCTCCCCGGTCAGTCCACGTCATTCCCATCAGGCTCGAATGGGGGCTGAAGATACCCAGGGAATGGGTGTAGGGCATGACGAGAGCAGAGCGATCTACGTCGACGACTTCCAAACAATCAGATCGGCCTCGCAGGCGACAGATAGCTACTGCGGACGCTATATCCCACTCTCCTCGTCGCCAATGACCTGACCTTCACCATTCTCAATCCCTTTTCTCGGCGTGGCCTTTATCTTCTCCCTCCTGGGACGACCTCAACTTACCGAAGGATATGCGTCCGAGAGAAGTCAGTCCAGCTGGTAATGGCGTTCTCTGTAAGCGCACATGGACTTGAAGTCTCGATTGTCGCTGAAGTCAACAGATCGTCGCGCCATTCCAGCGCCATATCCGCTATTATCTCTTTCCATTCACCAGATTACCAAAGAACGGGGATCAGCGATCGGTAGATGCAATCAGCAAGCGGCAGGACCGCTTTCGGGATGCCGAGCCGATGGCTGCAGCCACTCGTCACCGTGATCACCCATGACGGATGCTATATCCTGCCAACTTTCCCTCGTGAGTCCGACTCGACTCGCCTCAGAACAGTTCCCACACTAACCACGCGTCCGTCACTAGATTGGACTGTCCCTCCGCTTCGATTATGCGATCTCGCCTTTACACCTCACTCCCTCGGGCACTGTCCCTTCTAGCAGTGCGGTGAGGGTCCAGTCGTGCTCCGCACTCCCCTTATTCCGTCAGCCCCTGTTCAGAGCAGGACTGGTCTCGCTGTCTTTCACCAGCCTCATCATCAGACTGCTCCCTCAATTCACGCCGCTACCGGAGAACCTTACGAGTATCATCCAGACATTTATTCTTGGACCTGCCGTCATCGTGGCGACCGCTTCGACGCCTCCAAATCGGTAGTCAATCATTCCCTCCCACCCTCTCCGCCTCCGGTAGAGGGGCGATTCATTCGCTTTTCCAGCGGGCAGCTCAGAGCCCTCAAGGCCAAAGCGACTGATCCAAACGTCGCCGACACGTTCGATTGGACATCCACCTCTCACGCGTTATCGGCCCATCTCTGTCAGCGTGTTCATCGAGCGCGGCTGAGGTTACGTGCCAGCGATTCAATCCAGGGCGTAGGACCTTTTCCCAAGTCCAACTTCCTCACTCCTGTCAATCTCCGAAGTCGGCCTTTCGGGGCGCGACTACCTGCCACCGCGATACTTTCCCAAGGCTGGCTCGACCCCTTACAGCACCACCCCGTCAGACGTCCTCGCCAACAGTCCGCTATCGCAAATCGTACAAGTCGTCCGGAAAATGACGACCACCGGCGCAACCGCCACTTCCCTGCCATCGAAGGGGGAGCTGAACAACACCCTTCGATGGATCGCCGCACAGCCGGATGAGCGCAAGATCACCCATCGTCTTGATTGGGGAGGCGGGAGCTTCGCGGCCAGCGCATGGAACAAAATTCGACATGTACGAGGGTATTGCGTTTGATACTCGGCCGGTCTTGGTGGCACCGCCGTTCACGCCGATATCGCTTGTCGATGGGCTGGGGTGCGTTCTCCCAACGGAGATACAGGGTATGGCGGAGGATAGGGGTGATGATGATGTGGCGGCTCGCTTGGAGCGAGCCGCTTTGGGATCTCACTGGATCGGGATGAAGAGTTCCATAAGTTCCGCGAAGAAGAATGGAGCCTGTTGGTCAGGCGATCATGTGAGGCATAGAGTAGAGTTCAACGGGATCCTTGGAAGGGATGCAGTGCAGCATGTGAGACATGGAGCTTGGATCCCCTCCTATTTACAACATCGAGATCGCGGGTGGCTCTTTGTGAAAAACTTCCCTTCCCAGTAAAACGTACATAGGGAAAGGCGAATCATCAGTCACGTGAACTCCAGTTACGATTCCGCGGATTAAGTCCACTCATCCTCAAGGCCTCACATTCTCACTTGGATTCTACATACTCTTTAATCGTCTCTCCAGCATGTCGACCTCTTCCACCACTCCGGTAATGCCGATTCAGCCGCTCAGCGATCCTCTACCAGCCCTTGGACCTTCCCTCTTCCTACTCGTCTTCTCCCACCTCCCCTTTGACACCCTCCTCACCGCGGAGCTCGTCTCCCGTCAATGGCATTCCCTCGTCCAATCCCACGAGAAAGGAATCTGGCGCTCGGCATGTCATCGTACTGACGTGGAGGACAAGTCGATGAAGACGATGGAAGCTACGGAACGCGCCCTCTCCGTACCGCAAGTATGGTATGGCGAACGAGGTGGAGGTGTGGATTGGAGAGAGATGTGTAAGAGTCTTGTTGGGCTGGGGAGAAATTGGAAGTTTGGACGGTGTAGGGAGAGGTGGATCACGATGCCGGGGAACGCGGTTTGGAGGTTCAAGTTGGATCCCGAAGACAATACGATGCTTTGCACGAGTCGTCTCGGTCAGTCACCCCGTATGATTGCCTTGCATGTTGAGCGATGCTGATGCCTGGAGTAGGCGGTTTGAGCGTGATTGAACTGGATACATCTGCGCGGATATATGAGATTCCAGGCGTGAGATCTTTCGCCCATCTCGAGTTCGCAAAGGGATACGCCGTCTTTGACGTTGGCCGAGGTGAGGGGCTCATTTCTCGGTCGGACCAAGACGTCATCGCTGATCTCCTAAGACGATGACCAGGAATTCACGCTCGAGGTGTATCGCACTCAAGCTGCTATCACACGTAGCAATCACCCGACCCCAAGTCCCTTGAAGCGATCTCGACTGTCTCGCACCGCCCGATCCCATACCCATCCGTCTTTCCATCCGGACCAGCCAAGTACATCAAAGCTACCTCGTGGTCATCTGGCTTACTACCGCACGATCAAGCCTCCCACAGCATGCAATGCGTTCCGAGTCCGGGCGGATCACGAGGATGAGGAAGGATTGGAGAGACCGGTGCTAGGGACTGCGGGGGAAGAGGCGATGTATCTCTGGGACCTCGAAGACGGGAGTAGGGTGGAAACGATCAAGGTCGACTTGGAAAGCGAGGGGGATGACCGAATCAAGGTGAGCCCCAATACCTCTGGCTGGAATGGCGGCCACAGATAGAGGGCATCGCCGATGTTGGGAGCAGTACGTCGAGTTCGACGACGAATACGTCTTCCTCTGCTTCTCATCTCAAGTGCATATCTTTTCCCGGAAGACTCGACAAAGAGTCGCATCCTTCCCTCCGCTGGCTAACTCGCATAACGCGATCGGCGTTTCCTTCCAATTCATCGAATTCGAACCCATCCCGCGGTCGGATCGAGATCCTCCTCTGTCTAAACCCGATTTCCAGCGGACACCGATGGGAGAGTGGATAGGGAGGGTTGTCTCGCGCGGCAGCTCAGAAGCGGCGACCCGAACGACATTTCCCGAAATCACCCAATTGCTGGGATGGCCCCTCGATTTCACAGCGTGAGTCATGCCAGAAGTAGGGAGATCGAATTGGCTGAACATCAAATCAGTTGTCACTACACTGCTGCGGACCTGGTCTGTACTTCAGAGAAAGCAGCCGTCCTCATCATTCGGGATTATCGAGAGATTCTAGCAGAACCCGATTTCCAGAAGAGGGAACAGCGACTGGCTGCGAACACCATTCTAATCGACTGGGGGATCGGGATGGATCTGCTTTCGATCCACGGGACCCAAGTAGTGATTGCCAACGTGAGTATAACCTAATCTGCTGTTTTCCGCCCTGAGTTATAGCTGACCAGAAGAAAGTCTCAAACGATACTGACGTTCGACACCTCTTGCCTGCCTCCCATGCCTCTGTCTCCCGCCTCACTCGATCATCTCTCTGTCCGGATGAATTCGATACTATCGATCAACGAGAGAACCCGATCGGACATGGCGTCATGTATCCAATCGGATCGAAAGAGCTTCTACCTGTCGTACTGGGCGAATCCGGTGAATGAGCAAGGGATGCTTTATGCGGAACCAGGGGAAGAGGTGATCTTGCCGAGAGCGACGCAGGAGGGTCATAGGATATGCGTGCGGGAATTTGACTTTGGGGTGATATAGCCTGATTCGCTCCGTTCAATCAACACACCCTCGAACTGTGGTCAAGTAGCGTAGCCTTCTTTCGCACGCGATGCATCGTCACTCCAGACCCTGCGCCTTCCTCTGAGCTACAATATCATCCACCGTATTTGGAGCGGTCACAAACTGCGCTACAGTACCGCTCATCTTCTCCCAACCTGCCAGACTCTTTGAGAAGAGCTCCACTCCGGGATGAAACAAGCCGGCGGATGGGATGATGACTCCAGGTGCCTTCTCCATGAGCGACGACAGAGTTCTGATCAGTAGTCAAATATCGAGCGAAGGAGAGAAACGAGAGGCGTACGACCCACAAGTGGTACAGAACGCTCGAGTGACATTACCGCCCTGCTCATCGAGGGCGTTGTAATCGGTGACTCCTTCACCGGTCACCTCGAACTCGGCTGATGGGGCCGATAAACGAGGCGGAGTACCTAGGCGGTCAGCGACAGTCTGAGATGAACTCGATATGGGAGCTACTTCGACCCGCAATGGGTTTTTACACATCGTACAGTCTGGATACTCGAATCAACACATTTTTGGCATCAACTCGCATCAACTCGTATCGAAAGGGTACAGGGTGACTAACGGCACAGGCTCGTCGGATTTGTGGTGTTGGGATGGTAATGGTGAATTTTTTCGATTCTCGCTCGAAATCCGGTCGAGCTTTAGACCCCCCTTTTAATGTTTCGGGGATCCGGCTTTTTGGGATTTGGTGACCTACTCAGGAAATCGACGCTCCTGATGATCAGCTTGTCTTTGTTTCGGTCCACATCGATTGACCTGTAATCCGCGCTCGCCATGGTCCACGTCAACGCAGAACTCCCCCTCGTGGGCAAGCATTACCTCTTCGCCGGCGGTCTCCTGTGAGTCTTTACTTCCTCCGCCTTGACCCTGCTGAGAACCTCCTAACTCCCAGATGGGGTCACATCCGCCCTGCCCAAGGATTCATCCTGAACCTCCTCCGCCTCCATCCGACCTTACATATTACCTTCCTCATATCCGGCATCGTCGGTCTCAAGGCGGCAAAGGACAAGCTCCGATATAATGTTTCACCGGATATCGAGGCGAGGTTGAGGACCCGCGCTGACCAGCTCGATGGAGTATGTTCAGGGACTTGGAGCTCTTATCGGTGGCTTCGAGGAGACGTTCACGAGGATCTTGAAGGTGAGCCATGTCAAAATTGCTGTAAGGCGACGCTGAGCACGTCATGGTTTAGGGAGAACCGATAATCGATACCGTCACTGGGAAGCCCACGTATGGCTTCCCAGATCCGCCAGTCCTGGTCATCGGCGATATTAGCCTGATGACGGGTTTGATGTCCACGATCAAGGTGACTCAGACCCTCGGTGTTCCACACCCAAAATTCTGCGCTTTCCTGCCGATCAGTACGACCGCTCATTCTTTGTGAGCGCGCTTCTCTTCTTTTCGCGCTTTGCCCCCATGCCTGGGTCTGACCATACCGCTGACAATGATGCCTCGATCAGCAAGATATCCGAGGTGTACAAGGATATGATCGGGAAGGTCTGTACGAGTGGAGACGAGCAAGGGGCATATCAACAGGCAAGTTCTGTCTCCTGTAGTCCCTGAAGCTCAGCTTACCTTTAGCTGGCGCTAGCATTTTGTCAATAGTGACACGATAGTCCAACTACCCAATTGTCACCCCTTCTGTACGCGTCCGTTCTTTCTGACTCGCTTGCTGATCTCAATCCTGTACAGACCTCTATGAGAGCGACCCGAATAAATCCAGTACGTCGCCCTTGAGAGATCTTTCGGTACACCGAGTAGCGCTGATTACATGGACAGCTTTAATCATCTTCCACGTGTGGCAGGGTCTGTACTCGATGTCGGCTCGGTGGGATTACATGATCAACGCGTGGCCGGCATGTCTGGACCGTGAAGCTGCGAAATCTAGTGCGACTCAAGTGAGTCCTCTACCCAAACGATAAAGTTTGCACAATAACCGAATCGTTCGATGGCAGGTGCAAGAAGAGCAATTCTCGATCAGCATGGCATTACCGCTGAAGGGCCCGGACGGCGACACGGGCGAGTTTGGTGGAGGATGAGCCGGGGGAAGTGAAGGCGTTCCTGGACAAGCAATTGAAGGAGAAATCGGAACGGAGCGTGCTGTATATCAGGTACGCAAACTCCTCACATCTGTCATGAGAATCACGACTCATGCGCTGAATCGCCCTTGACCATTGTAGCTTCGGGTCACTCGAATACCCTCCGTGCGAAGAACAGATCCGCCTCGTCTTCTCCACCCTGGACGAGCTCCACATACCCTACCTCATGGCCCGTGGCTGTCCACCGGAGCCGATCGCTGCGGTACTCCCTTCCCTTGTCGCCGCAAGCAACGGACGGGGGTTATTGAGCTCCTGGGTTAGGCAGATCGCCGTGCTGCGACATCCGGCGACGATGGCGTTTATGACGCATGGGGGATCTTCCAGTGCTGTGGAGTCACTGATCTGCGGTGTGCCAATGAGTAAGTGGTGCACGCCTCGGATGCCGAGCAGGGCTGACGGGACTTACTCAGTCCAGTGGCCGTGCATGTGGGATCAACCGGAGATTGCGAACGAGATGGACTATCGCGGAGTCGCACATGAACTCATCCAGTTCAGAGGAGGTTAGCGCCACCTGTCCGATGCCTTGGACACAGTGCTAAGAATAATGATTCAGCTCACAACATCGGTAAATCGACGGCTCGGGGACCGGTTGTTGAAGGAACACCCGAAGCGATGTCCAAGGAACTCAAAGATGTGATCCACATGCTCCGCGGCCCGAAAGGCGATGAGATGCGCGAGAAAGCGGGGCAGCTGGGGAGGGAGATCGAGAAGGACGCCGCACCAGGAGGAGCGAGTTACGAGATGATGCTGGGGATAGGAAAGCTGTGCGATTAGTCTCCTTGCCACCGTGCACCTTTGCAGTCCAGTGCATCAGGTCTTCGCTTCTCGCCGCATATACCTGAAAGTATAGGTACCTCCGTCTCCTCTCGGTTTCTCAGCGTACTGGTCCAGATCCACCTCGAGCCTATTCACATCGACGAATCCCTTCCTCTCCAACGCCTTGACCACCCCAGGACTGTCCGAGAGGTGTATCCAGAAGCTCGCACCTGACTCATCCGCAGAGTCAGTGACCCAGCTCAGTAGGGCCGAGCCGACGCCGCGTGATTGATGGGAAGGGAGGACGGTGAGGCCCATGCAGAAGAAGGTGCGCTCGTCGGGTCGGTTGAGTCGGGTTTGCATCGTACGAAGGTGGGACGAGGTACGATCGCCGAGCTGCTGGATGAGGGGTTTCGTGGTGTCGGGTGTGTACTCGAGAACTCGTGCCGAGTCCCCGCAGAGTAAACGGGATGATCGGAGCACCGGTCAAAGGGGGAACATCATTATTCTCAGTTCCCATCACCTTGCCATACAATCGACGATGATGACCCACTCCTGCATCTTCGACTCCCCCTCGGAGAATGAAGCGCATTATCCCTCACATCACGTTCGGTGTCGACCACTTCGTCACTCCAAGCAGAAGATTGCAGCTGAAGCGGGAGGTGTTCCGGCCGCAGACCAGGCGACTAGGTGGCTCTCACCTCCCTCTGAGTGATTGGAAAGCCAAGACAGGGCAGACGGGAATGCTTTTTTGGCGACAAACACGTCAAGTCTCTGGATAAAGGAGACGCGGAGGTTTACAGTCCAGAACGGCGAAGGCGGTGAGTCGGGCTGTAGGTGTGTTCGGTCATGCTGAATAAGGTTCCGCAGATTCGGCGGGCTGCATTTCTTGGCCCGTGAGTCTGTTGCCCGTTTCCACCCACGTAACAGGGCGCAGCTTTGAAATCTAGCCCAAGAACGGCGTCGTCAAGTTAACTTCTGGAGATCCAAACACCGAGGCCCAACTGAGCGAGGACTTGTCCATCTACGGGGATGTTGTCAGCAGGAGAGACTGTGTTGATTGGGCATCACCTCTGGACGCACCTGCTGGATGAAGTAGGTCAAGCAGATCGGAACGCATCTGCGCGTCTGAGATATCAGCCTCGTCCCCCACACGGAGGGAGACCTACACGTAGAAGTCGATCCAATGTAAGACGCGCTTCGAGTCCCGAGTTGAACAGGTGACACCACCGGCGGCCGCGAGGATTCGACCGGCTTCATCCTCGGCACCTGCGGCACCGTGACGATATAGGTTGTCGAGCTTCTTGGAAGCTTCCACGTTCACGTCCAGGTTAGGCAGAGGGCCTTGTTCGACGTGCTCGGAATCGATCTTGTCTTTCTCCTCATAGTGTGATATCTTTTGTCGAGAGCTATCACTTGGATCTGAGGTGTCAAGGGAGATTGAGGGCTTGCAGATTCGAGGAAAGAAAAAGCATCAGATCGTCAGTCTTTATGAGTCCACAAGTATGGACCCGGCGCGCTCACAACCGGGATCCACTCGGCCCGTAACCTTGCGGGGCATCGAGATCCTCTAAAACTTGGGCCCCAAGGCATTATTAACCCCCATGGGGGATCACCAGGGGAAGAAGCTACTGGCGGCCCATAATTTCCCATCGCGGCCCGCACGGCCTTTCTTCAATTTCGCGGTGGCTGAATTGGGATAAATCGGTCTCGCGTTGGATTGCATGCCCTGATGAGTACTCTCTGACGAGCACTCCTTGCTTGCTTGATCCTATTGGATGAGATTGGGAGATTGATGGAGGTTCAACAACACTGAAAGAGTTCAGACTGACGGTCGCCAGGGCACGTGATTCGCGACGTGTATTTCATTATCAAGCATTTCGTTCTAGGCTTCTCTCGATAATTTCTTCTTCCCTCGTCTTCCACTCACCGGCGATGTGCCCCCTTTCTGGGAAGGCGAGTACTCAATGAGCCTTGGTGGAAGCTCCTCTTCTCCCGCGTCGCAAATTCGCTTTCCCGCCCATTCGCCCATCCGCCCAGCCCGTGACCCCCTTTCTCGTCCCTCCCTTTTCTTCCCCCAGACGATCCGTTGAATGCCTTTGGACCCGACTTCTTCGCTTGTGAATAGTCCCAACGACGCTTCCGATTTTCATCCGTCCGGGTCCTCGTCCGAGATTTCGTGCTTTCAAGAGATTGAGCAGTCTGCGATGATAACGACGTTCATACGCCCTCCTTCATTAAAAATCGTGCCGCAACGCTCCTCAAGAAGCCCTTGGGGACAACGATCCGGATCAACGCCCTATCCCCACGAGACCACTCGAATGCCTCTTTCTCCACTCTGTACCCCTAACGCACGGTGAAGGAGGTTCCGGCCCTTTCGAATGTCGCAAAGGTCCATCGGGCATAGCCGAAGACGAGGTTGACGCGGGAACGCGGACGACGATCGGTCATGGTCATGCCTCTGCTTCGCTCAAGGCAAGCTTCAGTGAAAGGGGGAATCACGCAGATTTCCCGATTCGACGCGACGCGAATATGATCGATGAGCTGAATATGCGCTTGATCGAGGTGATCCTTCACGACTCGGTTGATATCGATACGGGCAACATTGACTTTTTCGACTCATGGCGTACCTTCCTGCGTTCCGAGCACAATCGCTTCGGCAGATTCCCAGCCGACACTCCCGTCTGCCACCATCATTTCGAATGCTCGATCGTCGACTACCCATATTGTCGACCGTCTCACCCCGTTCAACTGTTCCTCGCGCACGCTGGCAACCTCACACCCGCGGGCCGTGGACTAGTCAGGAGGCTCAGCCCCTATTTTCCGCTCGTACACGGAACGGAACTACGTGAAATGCTACGATGTGTCCATTGTGACAGCTTTCCATCACGGCGAAGCGCTAAAGCTGATACCCCTAATGCGTTGTAGGCTCCGTGAGACGTGATTGCCGGCCAGATGTTTGGATTTGATCAGATAGGACCGCCAACAGTCAAGACCGAAAGCGGGATTGAAAACGAGAGCGAAAGGAGATTGACTACCTCGGACGGTGACGAGTATGTCGGTGCAACATATCCAATCCCGACACCGGCGACAGAACGTATCGAAATTCCTCAGTCAGAACATTCAAGAAGCCCGAGTCTGAACAATGCTCCAGTCCATGTCGCCCAACCTTCAAGTCCTCCTGCCGACGGATGTCCTTCATTGACTCTTCAGCGTTGCCAATCCTCGTTATCGACCCCCGTCGCAATCAAGCTCGCCTGCCCGTATCAAATTTCGTGGATTCATCACGCTTACCCGTCATCAGAACGAGTATTACAACTTCAAAAGGAGGCAGCCCTTTACGCCGGTGCTCTCGCCCCCCTTGCAGGGAAAGGTGGTCGCTCGTTTCTACGGCATGTTCAAAGCCATGACGACGACTGACAGCGATAAGAAGGTGGAGGTGTGAGCATCGGTGTTCGGCCGGCTTTGGAAGATGGATGATGAGGAGGGGGAAATAGCCGATCTTAGCGAACAGGATAAGTGAGCAGTCATGGATCTATTCACTCTCAGCTGATGCTGATGTTGGCTTGCTCTTTGTCTACCATTTTATGTCGCGCCTGCATCCCTAGCCTACCCTTCCTCCGCCGCATCTCCTTTCCCATTCTGCCGCCCCATCGTTTCGCATCCCGATCGCTCTCCCCTAATCCGATTTCTCGACCGTTCGGATCAAGGAGCGCTGTTCGTCAGCCATATGCGTCCCTTTACGACCAGTGCGTGTTACACTGGGCCACCCTTCGTCGTCACTTCATGTATGACCGTCCGCCAAGGATCCTCCGGGTCGCTGGCAGCTCCAGGGCCTTTGTCGACACGACCGACTGCAAAACCCGGGAGGTCGACTGTGAGAAACCCCGGAGAGACATGGGGTACTAGCTTCAGGACGAGAGATCAGAGTTGAAGGTCAATTGCGAAGCGCGAGGAAAAGCGGTCGATCGCAAGCGGGCGTCGACAATAGCTGTGATGGGCACGCAGCGAGAGGATAGTTTAGATGGCGATATGGGGGGTGAGAAGTCTTCAGCGGACTCGAAGAAATATATCGCGTTTGTGGCGGGTGGTATGCTTGCTTTCCGGGACTAATCGAATCAGCTAACCGAAAACCGTGACGTGGATCCATTTTTGCTCTGGCTCCACCTTGATTTCCTTCCTCCCCATGACGCCGATAAAAGACAATCCATACCTTTCGAGTGAAATTTAATCTGGATCATTCGGATCAAGATGCCGTTCCCCACAATTTTGCTTAATGACGGTCGTAAGATCCCTCAGATCGGGTTCGGATCATGGAAGATCCCTAAGGACGTCTGTACCGGTCAAGTCGACCAAGCCATCGACGTCGGGTTCGACCATATCGACACGGCCCAGGGTACGTCTATCACCCATTTCTGTGCTCATCCAAACCATACATATCCCCTCTGCTGATTCAGTCCCGCAGTGTACAGGAACGAAGAAGAAGTCGGGATCGCGCTCAAAGAATCCGGTCTCTCCCGCAAAGAAGTCTGGATCACCACCAAATGGTCCGGCATGGACGGAAAAGGTTGTCGTCAATCATGCGAGGAGAGTTTGAGCAAGATGGGGATCGATTATATCGACCTTTATCTGATTCACTCGGTCAGCGTCTGTCAGGGGGATATCGAACGGGCTTGGAAGGAGATGGAGGGTTTGGTAAAGGAGGGTTTGGTCAAGTCGATTGGGGTCTCCAAGTGGGTCGGAGTCTCCTTCTCCTTCTCCTTCCCTTCCGTCTGCTTTCCACTCGAGCTTGTAGAATTGAGCTGATGAGCCTTTGCACCAGCTTCACCGTGGACAACCTGAAAGAACTCCTCGCCTCCTGCTCCGTCAAACCAGTAGTCAACCAGATCCTTCTCCACCCCTACGTGATCCGCCAGACCGTCCCCCTCCTCGAATACATGGCAGAGCAACACATCGTCCCAGAGGGATACTCCACGCTCATTCCCTTGACCTCGAAACCGGGTGGACCCGTTGATAAACCGGTGGAGAAGATCGCGGAGAGGTTGGGGGTTAAGCCGGAGCAGGTGTTGCTCGCTTGGTCAAAGGCGAAGCGGTAGGTCCACTCTCTCACGCAAATCGAAGCATCTACTGATTCCCATGGGGTCGTGTAGAGCCATCATCGTGACCACCTCATCGAGGAAGGATAGACTCGAGGGGTACTTGGCGGTAGGAGACTTCGATCTCACCGATGACGACGTCGCGGCCATCGACAGGGCGGGCGTCAAAGGCGAACTCTGGGATCAGAGGAAGGCGAGGATCGTCAGTGTAGGGAGATGGTTCGCTCTTGTTGGGCTCCTCGGGTACGCGGGAGTCAAGACCTTCATGTGAGAAGTGTCCATTCCGTAGAAAAGCCATCATAGGTTATCAAGCAAGTATCAACGGTGCAAGCTATATTGTTCTGTTGTTTGCTAGGACAAAGACGCCTTGCTCAAGATCAGATACAGCTGTACATGGTCTTCAGTGTGTATTCAAGAGCATCGAAATCTCAGAGAGCTGACGTCATCTCCCCCCACGTGCAAAGGGACGCCCCCTTTCGGTCCCCTTCCGCTTCATGTGGCATATGGTAGCCAAGGTGGCAGTGTCATTCCGTCAACTGCGCCCCATGCTGAGCACATTCTTCCAGCTCCTCCCTTCCCGCATATCCGTCAGAACCATTTCCTTCACTTCCATCGCACGTCTCCCGCATCGCCTCCCCTTGATCCGACGTTATGATCCTGACGACTTCTTCCCATCTCCCGCTTGATCGCCCCGTCTGTTCCCTCAATCTTTGCTCCCTTTGCCGTGATTCGTCCCACGTTAAGTCCCGTACGAGCTTAGACGAGTTCAAGTTCGATGCCGAGGTGGACGAGCTCGTTGGCTATCCATGGTTGATCCCATGCGCCTGGGCCACACGACTGACTGTACATTAGCTTGTACCATCGCCATTCGGGGCCTACCCATCGGCACACCTCGGATCATCCCCTTCATGGCACTGTTGCTTGATCCGTGGTGTGTGGAACCACGAGGTGGCCCACCATGGAGTTCGTGACCGGATCGCCGGACCGGAACCAAACAGTGATCGCGTTAGGGGGCCTGTATGATACAGCGAATGCATACAGTGCCCCCAAGAACAATCATCACGGGATGATGATCAACCAGACCCTTTTTGAAAGCACTGCTGGTACTCGGTGCGAATTCCGTACATTTAGGCAGGACAGGAATAATGTATACCACGGAGTAGGCGTGTGACAAACGGGAGGCGCGCGTTCAATCCAGAATCGGGAGCCGAGATTGAGCACAAGTGAAAGGTATGTTAATGAAAGTAGATCTTCTAGTGATGCTGATTATGATCGGCGACTAGTCCATCATGACAGATTCCATACGGCCGCGAGCGAAGGTCTGTTACATCCTCCACCGAGTAGTGCAAGGGGCTGACGTATCACCCAGCTCACTCACATTCCTCTCCCCTCCCCTTCCCTAAACTCACCCACCGGTTTCCCACCTCACGTACGAGCCAAAGTCGACCCTTCAACCCTCGCGAGCCCTCCTATTCAGTCCCGCCCCACACTTCGACCCAGAGCTTCCACCGCGTCCATCCGATCAGGGACTTCTTCCTTCTCGGATATACGCGCTCGATCTCCAGTACCGCCTACCTCTCGCCCTTCGTCATCCCATAGCAATGATCATACTCCAGTGACACGGATCCGTGCGAGTCTCACTCCTCGAGCGAGATCACCGAAGACACCAGGGCTTTATCGCAACCTGATCGGTGCAACGTCAGAAGCTGGATCCGGACCAAGCTCGATACGACCGCCATTGAGAGCCAATCTGTCGACCGAGGGAGGACGGGTCGAAATGCGAACCCTACCAATCACACCTACACCGCTATCTATCCAGCCCTCCCCATTGCTCTTACCCGAGATTCGCCCTTCACAGCTCCAGCACAAAGATTCACCAAAGCTCACTCCCAGCCACGATCGCCTCCCCTCATGCTCTAACCACTCATCACCCGGCAAACCGACGATCGCCCTTCCCGCTCACCTCACCATCTCACTCTCCACCATATCCTGTCCCTCCTCCCCGCTGCCAACCCATGCCGTGCGAGCCCGGACATTGCCGTACAACCCATACTCGAATTATCCCCCACCTCTCCCCGTCCCTCCCCTAAGCCCGGAACTCCGGCCTGTCGCGTTACCAGCCATGACACCGAGGCGATTGAGCGATGCTGAGGCACCTGAGGAATCAGGCGCGGAAGGAAACAGTGTGGTGCGGAGGCGATTGGAACGAGATCGGCTAAGTGGGACGACGGCGGTGAACGACGATCAGAATGAGTACGATTTGAGCTCGGAGATGGGCAGGGAGGTTGGACTGGAGGCGGACGCGGAGGAGGCAAAGGTCAATCGGAAGGTACGTGCATCCTAGACGGATACTCCACCTTTGACTCATGAGTGGTGCCCAGATTGCGGATCTTGAGATCTCGAACGCTAGTTTGCTGACGATCAATCGGTCTCTGGAGGGTAGGTCGACCCCTCGCACCCTTTCCTTGCTCGGCACACTCATTTCATATGTCTTCCACGCGTTCGCCTTCCTTTTTCCACGCTTATCCGATGCCTCGAACTGACGAAGCACAGCGACGAAAGCGAAACAACGCGCCGAGATCCTGAAACTCCGTCGAGCGCTCCGCGACTCCCTCTCCGGCGTCTCCCTCCCCTCAACCTCCCTCCTCCCCCTCAACTCGCCCATAACTCCGTTCTCCCCATCTATCGACCTGGATGGAGGCGAGTACTTTGACGAGGAGTTGGCGGACCCGGAGCTGGAAGTGCGATGGGAGAAGATCACTGATTTGGTCGGGGTTATGAGGAGGAGAGGGGAGGAAGCTGTTGTTAGGGGGCGGGAGGAGGTGAGGGTTGGGACGAGGGTGCTTGGGTGGACGGAAATGCAGGGCGTTGAGGGGGTGAGTCACGAGGGTGGAGGCGGGGAGGAAGGGGAGAGGGATGTGGCGGAGGGCTGATGTTGGACTGGATGCATACTCGACATCGACTACCTTCTCCCTGCTGATTTCGATTCTATGGCTATTGACTCGCTACAAGCCCTTAGTTGATCCCGCGATTCGCACAGATCACCCGTTGCAGCCTCACACCTCCCAGCCAAGCTTCTCCAACGACCACCCGTTTACCTCCGGCTTCTTCGCGCTACTCCCACACAACCTCGTGAACTTCCCCTTCTCCTTGTGCAGCTCGTTTATCCGCGTCATCGCGCCATCATCCAGCTTCGGCAGCTACGCCTTATCAGCTGTACCCAATCACCGATTTCGAGGTGGGACACACGTTGATGTTCTGCTCCAACCGCTTCTCATTGCTACTCTTCGGCAGAACGCTCGCCCCCTTCTGGACTCCCCATGCTAGCACCACCTGACCCGGGGTGACGTTCAGTCCCGAAGCGATATCGGTGATCACAGGATCGCTAAGGATAGGCGAATTATACTGTCCCAACGGACTACCTCGTCAGCGAAGACTCGGGTGGACGACTAACCTGTAAGCCTGACAGTGGATACCCTTTGATTTGGACCACTCGATGAGCGCGTCGTTGGGGTAGTATGGGTGGATCTCGACTTGATTCAAGCACGGGAAGACCTTGGTTCCGGATTCGAGAAGCTCGGTAGTGGTTTTGATACTGAAGTTGGAGATCCCGATCGCCTTGCACCGGCCTGTCCAACAATCAGTATCACTCTTCCCAACAGGTGGACGGGGAGGTGACTTACCGTCCGAGAGAAGCTCCTCCATCTCCTTATACACCTCGGTGAACGATTTCCCCGTCAACTGACCTGTACCTCATCAGCGTATCCCAACCCCCATCGAAAAGCGAGCGAGACTGACTATCCGGACCCATCGACATCGGCCAATGCATGAGGTAAACATCGATATACCCGCAATCGAGACGCTGGAAGCTCTCGTCGAAGGCTTCGCGGACGCGGTGATGTTGCGAGGGCTGGAGTTTGGTTTGGACTACGAGCTCGGATCGAGGGATCCCGGATTCCTGAGACGCTCGATAAGCATAATCATTTTCACGCGGGACTTTGATGGAGGAGAGGACCCACTTTGATGGCCTTGCCGACCATCTCCTCGTTGTTGTACCCAGCAGCAGTATCTATGTACCGGTACCCAGCCTTCACGTAACTGACACATGAGCGCTATACGTAGTCGGATTGCCACAGCCCACCTTGAGTGCAAGTGAGACAGTCCGGTACGCTTCCTGGCGGTTCTCCTCGGAAGCAGTACCCATCCAGCATCTGCCGACGGCCAACATCAGTTATAGGGGGATTACTTGTGGGTGGAAGACATACCCGACACCAACGGACTGGATGTGGTTCCCGCTGTTCATTGAGATGTTAAAAGAGGATTTGAGGGCGGACATGATGCTTCGTTGATACCGAATGGTGGCGATGTCTTGCGTTACTCTTGGGAGTAGTGGGTGGATATTGAGGAAAACGAGGGCCAATTGGAGGTTTTCCACCATCTCGCCTCCACATCTGAATATCCCATCCTTTGGGCCAAGATTCCTCATAGAATAGTCATTCCGGGATCTCCCAAGGCGGTTTTGGTTTGTCTATCCTCTGTGCCGATACGTCATGACGGGACATCAAGACAACGCAAGTGAACCAAATTCAATCTCTGCCTGAGCCCCGCCTGTTTCAAGCATACTTCTTAAGATCCTCCGAGTCAGGCCCGACCGGATCATCCGATGCCGCGAGATTACACTGGATGGGTGTTGATACTAGCGTAACCCAGCGAGGAGACCACTCACCTGGTGGAACATCCGCAATTGATCCGGCTTGAACGCGCCAACCACGCTGTGCAGCAGTCCTCGGTTGTGGAACAGTACGAGATCACCTTCTTCCCAATCTTGCGCGTAGACTAGCTGCCATTTCAAAGACAATCAGCTTCGATCTCGTCGTCCAAATTGAGATGCCTACCTCTGGAGCAATCCCTGGACGTTGAAGCGAATAGAGCGTTTCTCGGACCTCCTTGAGATCCGTCACTTCCCCTCCGTCTGGGTACATTGCGCCGTCTCGAGAAGCCCCAGCCGGAAGAGGGTCGATGAGCAGATGTTGAGCGCCACAGGGATGGACCTGAATGTGGAGGCTACCAGTCACCGGGTTCTTCCAGCACTGTGCAAATCTGCATGAATGGATATCAAGCGAGGACCGATCGAACACTCACAACCGGGAACACCTTGATCTTCCCTTCCTCCCACTCCGGTAGCTCTTCGAGCGGTAGTTCAAGGTTCTCGTTCTCAATGCCGAGACCAGTGGGGAGGGCATGCGCTCGAGACATCCAGACGTACGGGTGAGGAGCCTAGTTCATGGTGTAACGCTTGATCAGCTCGCTTCCTGTGCGTCGATGAGACTAGACTGACGTAGCGGACTTTCGTTCGTACCGCAAGCGACTTCTGAGCGGGGGTGAGGATATCAAACATGGTCTTCCCGCTGACGACTGAGACATGACTGTCAGTATATATACTGATGGGTATCGCCACAGACGTACATGCTGTCCCTCCAAGAGGCACCTCCAGCTCATCGCCCGTCCCATCGTCATACCGGCAAACCTGTGGCTCCCCGGAAGGAACGGAGACGGCATACAGAGTGGTCACTTTGGGTGGTGCAAGGGCGTACAGCGCGGCGTCGATGTGCCTAGTGGGCATCCAAGCCCGTACTGGCTGAGCACAGATACGGAGAGTCAAGGCGAGAAATCGCTCACCACCGGTAAAATCTCGTCACCCCCTTGTCCTCCTCTTCCTCGCTGACCGGTGTCTTGTGGAACGTCTTATGATGGGGATGCTTCAGTTGGGGCTTCAATTTCGATAAGCCTGGGTCACCGGATGTTATTCAACGGCTACGCACGCTCTCCAAGCCCTCGTGATTACCCTGCACCTTCCCATTCCCTATGAGCTGCACCTGTGGTTGGTATGGGATCGTCTTCAGGTCGGGATGCAGGATGGACGCTTTCTCTTTCCCGGTCTTATTGTTCCCGTGACCATAGGAGATGGACTCGGGATCGAAAGTCTAGTCTTTCGTCAGCGCCTTAGCGTGAGCAGGTGGATGATACATACATGAGTCATATCGAATTGCTGTTTCGGGGTGAGCTTCAATCCTTTGAACAGCAATATCGAATGCTGCGGAACATCAGCTTGTTCTGTATTCTAAGGAAGGAACGAGGGTGGACAATGACCTTGTATAGCATGTCGATGATCTCTACCATCTGCTCCTGCGAGACTGTGGACGCATCGAACCCGTCGACGCGCCGCCCGAGCTCGGTGAAGTACTTTGGGTTGGCGGAAGAGGGAAGGGGAATAGGGGAGTAGGTGTAATGCGATGTCGATGCCATGTCGATCTGCGAGCGGACCAGGGGTTAGTATTGCAGCGGTTCGATGGGTAATGAGGAGAAACGGCAACATATCCGACGAGACACGTGTTAAAGTCCACCGTGGGAGAAACAGTTTCGTTATCGCGCTTTCGGCTTTGGCCGGTGACACCTCGTTTAGTCTTCTTCTGCGCTGATCAGGTGACCCCGTACTGCTTCTAAGTGCCATTTTCGTATCCTCCGGCGGATCACGGCCGCTTCTCCGAGATGCTGGTTCGTCATACTACATATGGGAATATTGGAGATGTTGCTCACTTGATTTCGCTTGATTATTTCCCCCCGAACAATGCTCACTTCCCTACTCACTACTATAGCGACCTACCTCTTCCCTTCTATCCTCTTCTCCGACCCCTTTCGAGATGGGTTCACATCGTCATCGTCGTCGAAGCAGCCTCACAGAGGGCATCGAGGCTCTACGCGTCAAGTATGGTATCCCGGGGACCATTATAGCCGTCTCATCACGGGATGAGAACGTCACCGAATCACTCAGCTTCGGAATCGCGAACACCAGGGGCGACTCCGTGACCGAGGACGTTGGTATCGACCGCAGCTGATCCCTGGTGCCAAGTATGCTGATGTGTTGCTTCGTAGAGCTTGTTCGGGATCGGCTCGAACTCGAAGCTCTTCGCCATGCTCTCCGTCGGTATGCTCGTCGAGAACAATACCATCCTAGCGAGCGGGGAAAGACTCGATTGGTCTACTAAGATCAAGGATATCCTCCCGGAATGGAAGCTCATGGACGAGTACGCGTCAAATCATGCGGATGTCATTGACCTCATGAGTACGTCGATAACTGGGTCCTGAAGTTGACGATAGATATGCGCTCAGGAATGCCTCGGCACGATTGCGCCCCTGGGTATGTGCCTATTACTCCACCTGATGATTGCAAGCTGACTGCGCCGCCCATTCAGGAACTACGATTCTGCGTCCGATATGGTCTCCAAAATGCGTCATCTCCGCCCTTCCAGCGAGATCCGTCAGGCCTTTCAATACAATAACCAGCACTACGTCGCCCTCTCGAACATCATTATTAAACTTACCGGCATACCCTACATCGATTACGTGAAGCAGCATATCTTCGATCCCCTAGGGATGAACTCGACAACTTTTAACGTGACGGAAGCGAAATTGAGGGGTGACCGGACGGATGGGTATATGAGAGCTGGGAGGAACCAGACGAGGTGTGCGGAGGCAGCGTCCTTGAATCGCCCATCTATGCGGTTCGGCTCGACCTTCGCTTGATCTGATGAGGCTGAATCCGTCACGAGCATAATGCTCGTTTCGGATTTGGGAGCATGCTATATGTGCTTTGTACGACCCAGCTGTAGCCCTCGGTGCGTCACAAGACCAAATAAATCTTCTCACTTTGGCAGTGCCATCTCGTGCTAGTATCACGTGACTAGGATGGTTCCGGTCCTTGCCGCACGCCTCGTCACTTGCACATCAGAAACAACACTATACCAAGATTCCAACATAGCTTCCACGTCTGTACTACATCCATCGAGATTCACCTGTCTTTCGCTCTTCGACATGCCCACGGAATTACCCTACGCTGCTGAAGCGGAATCCTCCCTGTCCTATGACGAGCTCGAGGTGAGTGCATGACTCCGGATTGGAAATACGCAGCAGAGCGACGAGCTTCCCTTGCAGACGATGCAGTCCTCTGGTTCATGGTCAAATGCTCCGCTCTGCTGACCATTGCCTGCTTCAGGTCTTACGAACTCAGTACTACAAAGAGATCGAGCAAGGACATGTCACGACACAATCTAAGTTCAACTATGGTGAGCCCGTCTGGCCAGCATACCTTAGCGAACCTCTCGCCCTCCGATCTTACTTTGATGGGCTCAGCTGATGCTGACACAGGATGGGGTCTGGTCAAGTCTGAGACGGCGGAACTGCAGACTGAAGGCGTGAAGCTATTACAAGGTGGGTCTACCGCCTATCCAGCTAGGAGATGCGAGATATGCGCTACGACCTCTTCGCAGCGGATCAATTGAGACTCCCGGCTGACGGCCAGCATCTCTTCGCAGAAATCTACTCCGCTTCCCCCTCACATCGACGGGAATGCACCTACTACATCGCTGTGGGGTATTACAAACTGCAAAATTACGCACATGCTCGGAAATTCAATGGTGGGCACGCAACGAGCTTCGGAGAGGCTTTTTAACAGACCTTACTGATCAGATTTCTCTCATGCAGATCTCCTCCTCTCCGTTGAACCCGAAAACATGCAGGCGCAGTCGTTGCGGATGCTCATCGAGCGGGCAGTCACCCGGGATGGTTATATCGGTGCGTCTTCCATCTCCAACATAGCCGATTCAAAGGAGGAGACGGGCTGATAGTCACGCGACGCAGGGTTTGGGATATTAGCAGGGGCAGCTGCTTTATCCACCATTATTGTAGCCAGCGTTTGGAAGCGGGCGACCCGGAAGTGATCTGGCTGACATGGAGGAGGATTATCTTTCTGGATATATCTGACGATGTACAACGATGCCACGCTATAGCTACATACACGAGTCGCTGAAGCACATGACTATCTACCCATTCTTTGCGCAGACTTCGGCCGACCACTATCCTATCCGGCCTCACAGTCATGAAGTTTGCTCCCGGCGGCGCACGCGAAGATAATCACCGGCTTCTGGATTCATCACAAATTTGAGATTCCAGCAAAGATCCGACTAGAAATACCGAAAACGACGACGCATATCATCGCTCACCAGATCCAAGAGGCTCGCCACGGGGAGAAAAGGTGAGCTTGAGCTTGCGGATCGTCGCTCGTGGTGCCGAGACGAGAGGGATCGAAATTGTTGACGAGGAGAGACGCACCTGAGGATTGATTGTGCCCTGATTGGCTGCCGGCTGCTTTCAGCTCTTCCCTCACCATCAAATAGGGCCTTTCCGAAGCTGTTGGGGTCGAAGACTGAGACTGGGAAGGAACGGATCCGGATCGCTGATCCCAAAACGACAGCCCGAACCAACCGCGATTTCACCCACGATTCCTACAATCACCGTCCCTCTAGCCCGAAGAGCGACCCATCATCGCCGACGTCCTTGACGCCGGACCGATGAGTCTCCCCTCGATCGCCTCGTCGAGCTCGTCATCGTCATCACCGTACACGACCCCGCAATTCCATGTCCACCCTCACTCTACCCGTTTCGAATCGGCAAGCGAATCGAGATACCCGGAGGTGGAGGATGAGCATGGTTATGAGAGTCTGCCGGTCGGAGCGGGGTGGGGAGTCAATATGGCGGCAGGGGCGATGGTGAGTCCACCTCTTTGGCTTGCTTAGAGAGACTGATGAGGGTAGGCGGGGATATCGGAACATTCCGTCATCTTCCCAATCGATTCTATCAAAGTGTGTCCCTCTCCTCTTTCTGCATTTGGCTTGTATTGAGCGGTGGTTCCGTTAGACCCGGATGCAAGTCCTCCCCTCCCTCACACTCGCCACCTCCCCCGGCTCTCTCCTCCATACCCCAACAACGGCCCCGCTCACTACCATCACCCAACACGTCCGGTCCATCTCCACCACCGAGGGCCTGAGATCATTATGGCGAGGCGTGGCGAGCGTCATCATGGGTGCTGGACCGGCTCATGCGGCGCATTTTGGGATGTATGAGTTTATCAGGGAGATCTCGGGTGGGAGAGGGGATGGCTGGTGGGGTGTGGCTGGGACGGGTGGGCTCTCCCCATTTCGATGTGGTCCCGAAGCTCATACCCTCGGTTTAGCATTGGCTGGTGGAGCCGCGACAGTCTCCTCAGATGCTCTCATGAACCCTTTCGATGGTGAGCTGAGCTGCGGTATCTGATCACGAATCGGATGGCCCTCTGAAGCCCGCAGTCATCAAACAACGCATGCAGATCCTCCACTCCCCCCATCGAACAGTGTTTTCCTGCGCCAAATCCGTCTACGCCACCGAGGGGCTCGCCGCGTTCTGTGTCTCCTACCCCACCACCCTCACCATGAGCGTACCCTTCACCGCCGTCCAATTCTCCGTCTACGAGTCGCTCAAAACACTGTTGAATCCGGATGGGACGTATAGTCCGATCACGCATGTCATCGCGGGGGGATTTGCTGGTGGGGTGGCAGCGGCGGTGACTACGCCCTTGGATGTGGCAAAAGTGAGTCTTCAAGCGCAAAGCCATGCGCTATACTTTGGCTGATGGTGTAAAAGACCCTATTGCAGACCCGAGGAAGTTCGAATGACCCCCGAATACGACAAGCACGAGGCATGGCAGAGGCATTACGGATCATCCGAGATCGAGATGGTATGCGGGGATTACGGAGAGGGATGTTGCCGAGGGTGTTGACGGTCGCGCCGAGTACCGCGATCAGCTGGATGAGTTACGAGTTCTTTAGTGAGTCGGTCGGATCAGCCTTACCCATGACTGCGATGGTGAGGATTTGGTTGACAAGACGACTCGCTCGCAGAGGTACTCATACGGCAAAGAGGCACATTACCAGAGACGGGTCAGCAGGTCTAGCGGAGGAGATGATCATGGGAGTTGAAAGGGGGGTATCTTGACACGAGAGAAGGGTTACTGGCATTGCACGGAGCAGGGTTCATCGCTTTACGCCAAATGAGCAGGTCATCGGTCTACATTATTGTTTGTCGCAGCCAATAGCCAAGAGCAGATTCGGTGCGTAAAAGAAACGCATATTAGGTCCTGCCGAATAAGAACCCTCGCGAATCATTTCGTCCTTTGATTTCTCTGCAACTTTGAGAGTCTGACCATTCTTGCATCTTTCACGGCGGATCACACTGATCGCAACATGGACGTCGATGACGACGATGCCTTCCTGTACGGAGCCCAGTCGCCTCCGCCAGCTGTTGCCCCTTTACCAGCCCTCACTACCCGTCCGTTCCTCTTCCCTTCGCATCTCCAAAGCTGACCTCTCTCAGCTGAAGCTGCTTCAACATCTGGTCCGTCTGATGTCGCAAATGGTCTCAGCGCATCTATGGCTGCGTATGTCTTGCCCCACACTACCTCATATGCTGACACGAGCTGATGCGCGCGTCCGCGTAGCTCGCTCGCGGCGTATGGTATCGACCCGACTGCAGCGGTAGCCGCCGAGAACCCGGAAGATGGCGGAGTCGAAGAGGAAGATCCGGAGGACGAGGACAGCGACGACGATGATGAGGACGATGTGAAGCTCGTCTTCTCCGGTCAGGCGACACGCCTTGATCTACGGTATATTTTCCGCTTGTGAGGGGAAATGTACATATTAATGGGGAGCAGGAAACCGCAGACGTCGATGAATAACGTCATTGGGATTGGCAAGTGGGCGCATACTGCTACGGGTACGGCTCCGGCTCCTGCGACGCCGGCGACTCCGCAATATACGACAACTACGAGAGGTGTGTATGGGTTTCTGCTATGAGGGCTGAAAGAGGTGGGAGCTGAATGAATGGCTAGTCTCGGCGCCGGTGGCTATCACCAACCAGACAACAGAGTACAATCCCGCGCCTCGACCTTCCGCCACTCCGAACCCCTTGACCAACCCACCCATCCCACCTACAGGAGACGGAAGTACCGCCCCTTCAATCGCTCTGCCCCCTTCCTCCCTCCCACCCGTCACAGCTCCATCCAGTCATCCAGTGATAGACCCGACAAATCCCTCCGGAGTCATCCCGTCCTCTGGACAGTCGGTGTATGAGATCGACCTTGCACAGTTTGAGGGGTCGGGTCAACTTTGGCGGAGACCTGGGAGCGATCTTGCAGATTGGTTCAATTTCGGGTTCGATGAGGTCACGTACCCGAAGTACTTGCGGTATGGACAGGATATGGAGGCGGGTCGGAATGCCCTGGTGCGTCTCTCCCGCCTGTTCACGATCAATTTAGTCTGATGGGGAGTAGATGAATCTACCGATGGGAGCGATGCCTCCAGACGTGGCGAACCTCCTCCATATGAACATGGGCAGCTTGGGCGGGATGGGGATGAACGTCAACGCCAATATGCCGTTCCACCCACAGCAGATGCAGGCGATGCAGCAGATGATGGGGGTGCAGGGGATGGATGGGATGATGCCGTTTGCTGGGATGCAGGGGATGCCCGGTATGGGTCAGATGCAGATGGGTGGGATGCAGGGGATGGGCATGGGGATGGGGCAGGGGGTACAGCAGGGGATGATGCCGCGACCGGTGCCTCAGGGTGAGCGGGTTGGGACTCACCGGACGGACTGGCGCTGACGCTGACGATGGCAGTTGCGAGGCCTTCAGCTACGCCGGCGCCGGTTCAACCCAGTGCGACGCCAGAAGCGGGGGAGGAGGTGGTCAAGCAGGAGGATGGGGTCGAGACGGTGAGTACTGCCAGGCTCTGGGGATCGTCTAGCTGATATCGCACAGGGGGCCATGGACGGAGCCGTTCCAGAGCCGCAGATGGCGGCGCAAGGCGCCTTCCGAGGGCGAGGGATGGTACCTCTTCGAGGAGTGGTTGCAAATCGTGTCCCAGCAATGCGCGGGCGAGGAACAGGTAGGCACTTATCAATCTATCATCGTTGAAATCCAGCTGTCCCCGTTGGACCTCGCGCCGGCGTTGGACTACCCGCAAACATCCCCAAAGGACCCAAAGCCGGACGATTCAAGGACAAGGACCGCGTCGAGCCCACCGCGTCTGGCGGACTGGACTATGGCGGAGAGGGCGTCAGTAGCACTCCATCCGGATCTTCTAGTCCTGTGAAGTCGGAAGTCAAGACGGAGAAGCGCTCATCGCGGCGAGAGCGAGATCACGACTATGATTTCAGCGACGATGGGAGTCGCGATCGATCGAAGGAGAGGAGTACACGGTGGAGCTCCAGGAAGGAGGATGAGAAGGATAGGGATGGGAAGAGGGAGAAGCGGAAGAGGGATGATGGGACGATCAGTGCGAGTCTGGGTCCGGGTGGGTGGGAAAGCGAGTCGGACGAGGAGCGGCGATCGTCTAGGTGAGCGCCAGTCCACACAACTGGGGAAGAAATGCTGAAGTAGAGGTCATAGACGGAGAAGAAGCGAATCATCGAGCGAAGAACGGCACAGGTCGGCACGCAAGAGAAGATGATATGCATAATGTCTTCTAAGTGGTTCCCTATAGCTTCGTCGGATTCTCCGCTCGCATCCGGTCGTGATCCTCGATGTCCCCGTCGCACTCCCAGGGGTAGGCGAGCCAGACGTCGGGTGTGTCGATCCCGGAAAAGTATTGGACGGAGGGAGGGAGGATACCGGCTTTCGTCTTGAGTCTCGGCGGGGCGTCAGTCTCAGTCCACGAGAATCCAGCCAGGGGCTGCGGTTGTAGCGAAGGAGAGTGAGGCAGGAGCAATGACCTACTTGTTGTGCACGACAAAAATGCCCAGTTTCGTTTCCCCTCTCAACCTCTCTCGCTCAGCCACGTCCGCGACCGCCGACAGCTGCTTCTCAATATCCGACTGGAGCTCGCGGATCGTATACCTGTGGAGTGAAGCCAAATATGAGCACCTCAAAGGATACTCCACAAACAGCTCTCCGAGAGGAAAGCTGATGTGGATCCCCTGGCGAGCTCACGATAAAGTCGTCCGCGTATCGTCCACTTCGTCCACCACCAAGATCCGCCGTCCTAGTAAGCCGCCGTGGTTGAAATTCCGTCCCAGCTGGGTTCGTCCATCAGCTTGACCCCACAAACGTTCGAGTTTCCCGTATCGAGGAGGGGAGAAGGGGACGTACGGTACTGAAATCCAACCATTGGGTCCGGATGACCTCCGTGCCCACCTGTTCCGCGACCTATACACCTCAGTCCGATGCACGTCAGGTTATAAGAGGGAATGGATACGAATCAAGAGAGAGCGAGAGACAAACCCACCCCACCAAGAGATTCATAAAGCACCAACCCCACCGCCTGGATCGGGATATTCCTAGTCGTCCCATCCGCGTGGGTCTTGCAGAACGTCCGGAGGATACGGGCGGGGATGAAGCCACCTCCACCGATGGCGATGAAGAGGGTCGGGGCTGGTAGGCTGATCAGCTCCACCTCGGAGACGGATCAAGGGTAGCTGTTGCCAAAGATATTGATGCGAGGTAGAGAGGAGAGGCGTTTCCAATTGCGGTGATGAACTTGTACCAAAGGGGAGCGGACTGACCGAATTGATCTTTGATCTTGACAGCGGCGTTTTGGATCGCTTTGTGGACGTCGTTGTAGCTCAGGCGGATCCTACGAAATTGATTCAGCTCGACTCGGGGAGTATGAACAAGGTATATAAGGGTATCAAGGAGGAGGTACTGTGGCGAGAGACGTACATGGGGACCTCACCATCAAGATGACCGCCCATCGTACGCTCCTCGTCTCGTCTTGAGACGGAGAAGGAGACAGCCAGAAGGAGCTATGGGAAAGGTGAAGATAGGAAGTCGCGTGCTTGTTTTGGAAAGGGTGGTGGAAAGATCCCGCTGGAAATGTGTTCTTTACCATGATCTCCTGCTTGGCTCCCCTTGGGACCATCTTCAAGCTGAACAACGTTCAACGAATGAGCACGTCAACCTCCAATCGCCATTTGTATCGATCCCTCCTACGGGAGCTCCGACTAAGCGTAGGTGATTGCCCCCCCCCCCCCGGTGGATCGATCCATCTCCCTCGGGGCAGCCTTGTGGTGCATCCCCGGAAAGCTTTTCTGATGCAAGAGCTATAGTCGAAGCAAGTCCGATCCTCTCGAAACCCAACCGTCTCGTCCCATCTCCGCGCTCACACAGCCTCCTTCCCTGACCCAGCGAGCCTACGACGATCATTACTCGAGACCCGAGATTTCCTCCGAGCATCCCGGATACATGCGGTGCGTTCGATTTTCCCATCCCAGCGTAATTTCGAAACAGATACTCAAGATCGAGTGGATGTGAGAGTGTCGCTGATGTGACCGTAGGAACTGCTGAGACGGTATAACCCGTTACACGATATGACGGAAGAGGAACGGGTGCGGGCAACGGCAAGACGGGTGGGGATGGATACCCCGATCGCCTATAAGCCCGAGTAGAGGGGCTAGAGGGTCAGATTAGGATTTGCATCGCATTGCGTGAGGCGTCGAGCTGGACGTCAGCGCGATGGGGACATCGCGCTGACGGTCTGGTCAATTGATTCGTCACGCTGATCTGTGCTGCGAAGTCGACAGCCAGCACACTGACGGCGAAGGAAGACGAGACGATCTCGCTTCGGAAGCAGCCACCCTAGCCACGGAAGCCACCGCTTCGCACACGGATGATGAAGATGGGGTCGGGACACGCCGATTTCCCGATATCAGCGGTTCCATGACACCTACTACTTACGCGTAGGCTACAAACGAGCGCGATGAGTGATCTAGGTCTGGAAATCAAGCAAGTGAAGTTCATCGCAACCCCAAGGCATTTCACCAGCTCCCTTTGATGGTTGTCATACATTCAAGGATCGTCAGCCCCCTCTAGCGCGACTGATCACCGCTCATCTTCCTCTCCGTTCCCAGACCCAGATGACGCTCTTGACTCGCTGCAGTACGACGAAGTGAGGATCTCCGTGCTGGCCGGATAGACCAGGGGGCATCTTCGGTTCACCTCCCGCCAGCTATCCGATGGGTCAGGTGGTGTCTTAGAAGGAAGTGTCTCCTGTATGTGCACTCTTTCCCAGCAGAAATGCTCGATCGATCGCGCGCTCAACCAGGACAACTTTGACGACCAGACCCTGGATGCTCGCTTCGACTTCACCGAGGATACCTCAAGCGATTCGATGTCGATCGACAAGGAAGGTTCGGTCGCCTCCCTCGTTCGCTTCGGTCGCTCCCTCCATCAAGACCAAACCTTCAGATGCGATTGCTGCGCTCAACAAGGCTATCCTCTCCCTTGAGGTCACCTTGGATGATCTCATCGCAACTCGCTTGGTTCTCATTCAAGCTTCGGTCTCGAAATCAGCTTCGGCTTTGACTTCGACTTCGAGCGTCTTCGACCTCGATGGTCCAGTAGCCTAGCGAGCGCGAGGTTCCCAGGGGAAATACCCTTCCTCCCGCGATCGCCTCACCGCTTCTACGAGCCTCATATTCTGCTCGAATGCCTCTTTCCTGAATCTCGGAGATTGAGGTACGGTTGGAAGACGGATGGAGAAGGGATAGGTCCGGGACGAAGCTTGGCATTGTCGCCCAATTTTTTGGTTGGACCGGGACCGGGCCGAGCGGACGAGACATTGGCGGAGACCTCATAACCGATTTCGAAGGTGGTTTCGTACTGGCGCAACTCGTCGGCCACGTCGTTGGCAGCTTCGTCATCTTCATTACCCGTGGCGTCCTCTGCCGAGCGACCTCGTTTGACACCAGCTTGTCGCCGTTCTACAACTTCCACCTCGACAGTAAGCCGGATTTTCGGCCCGCCCATGGACGATACGGACTTGTCGCTAACAGGCTGACAGAGGTATTGCGGAATTTGGGATGAGCTCCTAGAGGATCGCCTTGCGGTTCTTCTACGGGACAAGTTTCAGTATCCGCTAGGGGGGGTTCTAATTCGTCGCGCTTCAATGACGTGCCCAGATTCTATTGCGGTCTTAGGCTACTGGCGGCGGTAGAGATGTGGAGGAGCTGGGCGTGTGAGAAACTCGAAGTGGAAGGTTGGTTTTGTCGACAATGGTGGAGTCAAGCGTCTTCTTCCGCATCCATTCCACGATCAATTCCGGGGTGCAGCCGGTCTTTCTTGTCTTTCTTTCCCATGTCGGTACGTAAGTCGTCCTGGTTGTTTCATCGATCCCTTTCCACTGTATCAGACACTCGCCGCTACCGACTGGTCCGTGTTCATCAAGGATCGCCTCCGCTTCCCACAATCGCAGGGATTCGCAGGCAGCTCGACACAAGGTTCGCTATCGTCCTTCGTATCTCAATCTCGATCTCACATGAACCGTTCATCATCGGGTCAGTATCGAAAAATCTAATGGTCTTGCCTACGGTCCTTCGTCGGTATCGCGAACGAGCCATGCATTGCGTCGAAGATGATTTCGACCGTTGTGATTAGCAGCTTCTGCCTGCATCGCTGTCATCAGCTCACCAATTAGCGAGCGGTTCGGGCCATCAAGTTCCGAATTAATCATATCAAATCCACGTCACGCCACGTGTCCGTAAAGTCATGTGCCACCCTCACCCAACGCTTTCCGCCCACATTCCTCCCTCCATCACGCCACTTCCCCGCCCTCCACGATGTACAAGACCCGCCCCAATGACGCGCACACGACTCACTCCCGGCGTCCCAGCGATCCCGGCTCACCCACCTACCCCACCTCTCCTACTTCTCCCACGCGTACACGAGAAGGCCTCACTTCATCCCCTCTCGACCCCTCCAAACTGAACCATGATCTCGCCCCCATCCCCTCCAACCCGCATTCGACCGATAGCCACATCACCTCCCCTAACCTCCGCGAAGTCGACGCTTGGCCAAATTTCGCGAGCGAATCAAACGACTCACCTTACGTCGACCAAGGCGCGCCGCTCGAGCCTGCCAGTCATCCAACCGTAGCGGAGACGGGGATATTGTCGAAGGGACTGGGTCCGGGGCCGACGAGTGGGCAGCTGAAGAGGGTCGAGGGTGGGGAGAGGAAGGATGGGAAGGGGATTATCAAGTTGGGCAGTTTTGGTGGAGAAGGGTTGATGGCGAAGCCACCGGCGGGGAGTTTGTCGCCGAAGGAGGGGGAGGAGGGGAGGGATGGGAGTGCTATTGCGGATTAGGCGGGAATGGGGAACGCGAAGAGAGGACACGCTGGTGGGAGGCGGGAAAAGCACGAGTGCGGATTGAGGCGGAGAAGAGGTACGGGATGGAGGAATGTGAGGGTCTGGCGAGACGAGGCATACGATATTTTGCGGATGAGATGTGTGTATAGGAGGGGGCGTGAGAGACGGAACGGTTATCGGGTGGGGAAAGGGGAGAGACGAGGCGAAGACGGTTTGCTGTACCATATCACATTCCACATTTGTGGAAGCTTATCTACTTTATAGTATAGAACGGACCTGTACTATATTTTTTTGGCCGCCTTCCTCCATCGGTCTAATACTCTGACTGCTCAGTGAGGATCCACAATAGTCAAGCAGCCGGGTATCATCTCCTGCCAGGTATAGACGCATGCAAGTTATGAGGTCTCGCTCCAACCCCTTACGATCCTGCTTCCCCACACTTAGTATGCTATCCCCGCTTCCCCTCAAACCCCTTTCCGCCTTCCCACGCCCCTCCGCCAAGAAAGCATCCCTCATCCCGTCACCTAATCAAATCGAAAACACCCCTAGATGTCCCTTCTCCCCTCCTCCCAAACCTTCTTCACCCTCGGGAACCTCAAACTCGCGCCCCCCCTGTCCAGGGCCCTCGACTCCGAGAAATACTGCACAGTGATCTCCTTCCCCACCTTTATACATCCCGCACCATCAACACCTGAAACCCTTATCTCTGATGAGCACTCACGATGAGAGATGGATCCCGAGCATACCGCACCCTCTCCTCCGCGGTGAACCCACTGCCAATCGACACCGGATGGCCGCGATGCTCGATCCAAACCCTGGCGCAAGCAATGTGCTCGCCATAGACTCCGTTGATGCTTAATCGCATGGTTGAGGTCTCGAGTGACATGACGGTATATTCGCCGTCCTGCCATTCCTTGAACTTGCGGATGTCCCCTCTGTTCAACCTCGTGAGCAGGATGCATCATTGCGGGGAGCACCGGTGACCTACGTTCTCGACCCCTTGTATGGCTTGTCCGCTCGCAGGATCAGCCCCTCCCATCCCTCGTCAGCAGCCCTTTGAACCATCCCCTCGACCTCCTCCACACCCCCGACTTCCCATTGCACCAATGCCCTCACCATCTGTTCCTCCACACTTTGTTTCGCTAACTCTTCATTGAGAAATTCCGCCAACTCCTTCAATTCAGGTATACGCTGTCCAAAAGTCTTGCCAAGTCCCGGCTGAGCCGCGGAATCCTTCGCATCGACTTCCGCCCAAGACAGGATATCGAAGAGGAAGTATCGCGGATGTGGGATGGAGCCGGCTTTACGGATTGCCGAGACGGTGGAAGGGAAGTCCTCGACGAGGTGATCGTTCTTCTCCCAAAGTGCTGAGGCACCGACCGTACCCGACGAGGAGAGCCGGGTTCTCCGTTCCTCATTCTCCAAGTCCGTCATCGGTCTCATGACGCAGACCTCTCCATCCAGTACCAATCGCTTGACCACCCCTTCGTCCCGCTCCTCGAACGTTACAGGGTCCCGATCAAGCCATTCGCGTTGCTTCGGAAACTTGGCAAGGTGTGCGAGCTGATCCGTGAGGGCATCGAGCGAATAGAACTCTTTCCCCGTACGTGAGACGCATGTTATACCATCAACGGTAAGAGGTGCTGCAGCGGAGGTCGGAACAAGGAAATCGAGGAAGGTGAGGACCCGCACACCGTCGAGCTTCCGCGAGGCGTACCATCGGTTGGAAGCGGATTTTCCCTCGGTGATCGCTTTGAAAGGCGGTTCGATGGATTTACCGAGGGCACAGCTGAAGGTGTCGAGTTTGCGCGAGGATACAGATGACGTGCTTGACTTTGACCTCGTACTCGGGCCGGTAGAGCTTTCTGCATCTGACGTTGCGGCTGATGCAGTCACGGCTGTTGTCGCTGTACACGAAGGAGGAGCCGTTCCCCCAGGCCAAGGAACGTTCAGGAGCGTTCTCGCTCCAAATCCCGCCACAAGGTTCCGGTCCAGCAGCTTGAAGAAAGTCCCCAGCGGATGTCCCTCCAACGTTCTAGCTCCATGACTATCGAGGCCGGAATCCTCGAGAAGGTTCGGGTCGACAATGTTGTGACGGAGCAGAAATTTCAAGGCGAGCTCCTTCGCTGCGTTGCCCGTGACTGTCCGGGACGCCAGAACGTCGAGGAGCGCTCCGATGGTAGACGGAAACTCGATCTCGGAGTCGGGAGCAATGCTGAATGGATCATTATCCGTGTATTGATCGCGCATGTATTTGAGCAGGACGGCCGAGGTGAGGTGAGCTCGATGATATGGATCATACGTACTGCGAGATGAAACTTTATCGGCTCAGGTTATCCCGCTTACATAGTAAGGGCACATACATCTCCAATAGTCCCTTCAGATCCGGATACTCCGAGATGATCCTAGCCTTCTCCGACTTCCTCGGTTCTGCTGCGACCCGCTCCTGTAGGTCTTCGATCCGTCGCAGCTGCTCAAGGGCAGAGTCGTCCTTGGTCCGTTCTGGACGGGTGGAGTACCGAGTCCGAGAGACATGATGGCAAGTGAGAGGTTCAAGGCGCGCGGAGGAGCGGCACGAGCATCGAGGGCAGGCGAAATGCCGAGCTCTTGGTCGAGGCGAGGTAATCGCCTGAAGGATGAAGCTTGACCCTGAAGGAAACACCCGGAGACGAAGCTTGACCGCCATCCCAACGCATCTTCAGGGCTTTAATTCGACTGTGAGGAGAAGTCCAGAAGCTGTCGAAGGCATACTTCGACCCCTATCTGGACATTTTGGCGAAATATTGGCCGGAAAGCAACGGGTACACGGCAGCTGGCATATAAGAATTTGGGGCTCCAGGTCGGGATAAATCGATGACTTTCGCCCTAATGATTCTTATAGTGAAGCCTCGGTTTTAGCTTCCACTGATCCTGATCTCGCCCATGAGGATGTCATCGCGATTCCCGGGTACATCCGTCACATGAGGGTACGCTTCAAAGTCCATCACCAGATCTCATATACACAGGGCATCAAATCCCGAAGCAAACATTTCTACGCGGTACTCTCGAACCCGGATTGAATCGTCCATCAAACTTCATCTATTGTCGCGAAGGGTTTGCCACCTTTCGTCCCCATCAGCCGAGTCCCCTGGAATTGACCAAAAACTCACATGAAGCGGGTTCTCCCTCTCGCCAACCGGTGTACCCAAGCTTCCCTCTCCACCCGAGTGAGCGCCATAAGGATCCTCGTAGGTAGGCCCGGCATGCTCCGGCTCATCGGTGTACCCGCCCTGCTGCGCTTGTCGAGGATCGTAATAGTATCCCTGATCTTCCTGCTGCAATCCCTCGTAGCCCGCCTGTCGGCCCCGAGGGGCATACGCACCGGACGCGTATGTCCCCGCAGCAGCCGCATAAGGGTCGTATCCACCTGCGTTGTCGTAAGAAGTCCCGTAGTTGTTGTATTGGGCCATCGGTGCATTGACGGTGCTGGGGTATGATTCCGAGGTCGGTCCGGAATGCATGTCGTCCCCTTCGTCGATCGGACTGCGATGTACGTTCGAGGAAGAAGCCGCAATGGCCGCGGCGGTGACCTCTCGATCGAGCCTTTGCCTTCGGCGCCTGCGGAAGCACAAAAGACCCAACACAAACATCATGCCGATCACTACGAGGCCGACGACGACGAAGACACCAGCGACGGCGCCTTTGTTGGCAAAGAAGCCGGAAGTGGTTCCACTGCCTGATGATGATCCCTGGTCAAGCTTGCCGGTAGGATTGTGCACGATCTGCGTCACGGTATAGACCACGCCATTGGAGGTAGTCACGACTTGGGAGGTCAGCGTTGCCGGTTGTGTCGTGACAATCTGTCCAGCAGCGTTGGTCGTTGTGATCTTGATGGCTTTGGACGCGGTTGTCTCCGTCGGGATGGTGGTGATGCTGCTAGCGGAGACGACCACAGTAGACGTGCTAGAGAATATATAAGTCACTAAGCAGACCGGTTCATATGGTAGAGCTTACGTAGTTCCGGCAGTACTGCTCCCAGATGGTAAGGTCGAAGTGACGCCCACTGTTACCGTGCTCGTGCTCTGCGGTGCAATGGAGGTGGGAGCGCTGACGGCTGTGGTGGAAGAAGATGGCACAACGGTGACGGTTGTAGTGGTGCTTTGCTGGGGTGTCGTTGAGGTCCTGCGAGATCCGAAATTCAGCATCTGAAGGTCCACTGTCTATCCGGTGTTGCATCTTGGTGGATTCGTCACAAACATGGACTCCAGGTCTTAAGGGAAGATGACTATGTGGAAAGAGCGAAATATCCACTCACGATTGTTGAGAGCTCTGCCCGGTGGAAGAAGCCTGCACCACACTAGTCACCTGCGTCGTCGTAGTCTTCGCCGAAGAGGGCTGCGCCGTCGACTGTGACGAGCTCGGCGGCTGAGTACTCGAGGCGGATGACGATGGCGGAGGAGGAGGAGAAGGAGATGTAGAGGTAGAAGTTGGTTGAGTGGTGGTTGTAGACGAAGAAGGGCCGACGGAAGATGATTCAGTGGTAGAAGAGGCTACTGTCGAGGATCCAGCTGTAGATGTAGGTGACGTAGACGTGGTGGACGATGTTGGAGTAATATTGGAAGAGTCAGTGGCTGAGGATGAGGCTGCTATGATCAGATCAGCCGTACGAGATAAAGCCTAAAGGCGGTTGAACCTACCGGTAGAAGAGGAATCGCCAGAAGTAGTGGCGGCCTGCCGAACGGCGAACGGCCCGCGGCGGCGGACGGCGGGTTGAATCATCCTTCTAGGAATAGGTGATGGGTGAGAGAGGGTGTATTGATGAGAAGGCTGAGGGGGTCCTTTACCTTTGGGCGGAGCTGCGGAGCCGTTTCAATTTCGATTGTGTCCCTTCCGTCGAAGTCCCAAACTCTTCGAGCAGATCGAATGGGCCCGCGAAAGAGGGACAGCGGGCTTAAGGAGGTTTTTGGAGAAACGGGTTGGCGGATTTTGGATGAACTAGAAAAGAGGGTTAAAAGCGGAAAAGTGAGTCCGCAACACAAGCCTCTCTAAATCTTATTGTGTACAGCATCAAATTCGGAAATCCCGAGTGGCAAACCAGCTGCATTACGTAAAGATGGAGTTCCGACGGAACCGGTTTACCGGAGGGGTTATGAGTCATGCATTTCCATCCCGTTGCCCTCCTGCCGAGCCAATCCGACGGCTCCGCCATCACTCAGGTCACCACCTCCTCCAACCGCTTGAGACGTACCAGTTCCGAAGCGAGCCAAGGCCTCTTCTCGAGCGCTCGTGCAAAGTTGGGTCCGAAGGTTTCCGCAATCTCGTCGGCGGATGGTGCTGGAGGTTGCTCGCGTGACCCGTTCGGCTTCGGGCGAATGATCAAGCTCAGAGCTTTCTGGGAGGGCCGTAAACAAAGATATCAGAAACTACAGGACATATGGGTAATGGGACAGTGTGAAATGGAACCGGGGGTCCATCGATACAACCAGTGGAAATAGCGCCTTGAACGGCGAGGGAATGTTTACTCACCATACAAGCCTTCATCAATCCCGACCGACCCCGTTTCCCTTCCCCAGGATATAGTCTCCCTGCCAGATTATTGATTCTGACCAATTCTTCGCCGCCCTTGCCCCATAATCCGGAACGTACAGCGGGAGCGCCTAATGCAGCGAGACCAAGCACGGCGCCCTCGTATCGTCCGGCAGGGGGATTGGAAGCGCCAAGGGGAGAGGGGAAGGGCGAGGAGTTCAGTGTGCGGGTCAGAGTCGAGACTAGGCCTGTAGGTATCCATCCATTGGATTCAGTCTTGGTGTCATGTCCGGACAAGGCGATGGAGACCCACGTGGAAGAAGTCCTGGATATTGCGGTCCATATGTTGATCCCATCTTACCGAGGGCTTCGGATGCTCGGACGCGCAAGTCGTATGGAGAAAGTTGCGGACCCGTGCTCGATGCGGAGGAAGGGGGATGTGGTCCGAGCGGTACTGTCAATAACACCGACATGACTGGCGCCAACAGCTGATGAAGCTGTCCTGAGTATCAGTCGGTTATTCCCCATCCGTCAGAAGGAAGCGCTCACGTAAGGTTCGAGAAATATCATGTCATTATCGAGAATCGCCTCTACACCATCCAGCAATCCCCCAGTCGTCCCCGTTGGACCCATCAAGCATTTCCCAATACTCTCCGCCAACCATTTGACGATATAAATAAGTATCCCAGTGACCGCCGCGTCTGACCGCAGTGATGCGAGTGCAGCGAGGCGATGCCGTTGTGCGTCGTCGGATGAGGCGGTGGGTATGAGTGCGGATGTGAGACGGGAGAAGTAGAGTTGAAGTTCTTGGGGAAGAGTGGATTTTGCGGAGGGTCGGAGGGCTGCGGAGCCGGTTGTTGGAGCAGGTGTACGTGATGCTGAGACAGATCAACATTGTCTCAATCAGACAACCATTCTAAGTTACGCACGTCCAGCACGCGAGCCAGGAGTAGGGTTCTCGGGTATAGCAGGTTGTACACCCTCAACAGCCAACCAATGGGCTCTCCATTTCACACCCGCCGAATTTGCCAGGCCCGGAGGTAATGGTTGTTTTAGGTAGCTCGCAAAGTCGATCTCGTCATCGACAACATGGTAGAGTTGTTGTTGGGCGCCAGAGGATGTTGGGATGGGTACGGCCGAGAAAGGAGGTTGTGGGAGTGGTCGAGGGGGGACAAGAATGGGCTGAGCATGCATACCTTGAGTCAGCTCCTTGTCCGAATGGTTGAGGAGGTAGGACAGACCTCGACGTTCAGTGCCTCCATGGCATACTCGACATCTTCGGGAAGCAGTGTGCCTCGTTTGGCATGAACCATAAACTTCTTGGCCTCCTGTAGTATGAGATGGAGTCGGTATTCGACTTCGCCAGCTAAGGTGTCGGCGGAACCTGGAGCGAGGGAGTCGATGGGAAGAGAAGTGGCTACCTCCTAGAGAGACATAAGCATGACTCTGAGTAAGCTTCGAGGGCTTTCTTGATCTCGGGCGAGGGAAAGGAGTGGAAGGAGGGACATACCGAGACGCTGTCGGGCGGGTAGATACCCATGACCTGGGGTGCCGGCATCGAGCTCGTGCTCCCGTTGGTCGAGCCACGATTTTTATTTCCAAGTGAATATGTCGATATGTGGACGAGTCATGGAAGAAGATAAGTGAAAGAGTGTCGGATAATCTACCAACCGGAACCTTCCTGTCCGCCTCTATTCCCACTACAATCACACCCTATTTCAGAATCTCTTATACCTGATCCTCTAGACGAAATTGCCTATCATGCCCCCCTGGAACGCCGCCCGAGCCAAAGTCCGTCCCCCTCCCCACCCCGTCCTCACTCGTGCACTCCTGCTGCTCACTCCCATACCCAGGTCCAGATCCGCCTCTCCATCCAACGCCTCCGCACACTCCAAGAGAAACGGCTCGCCCTCGCCAAGAAATCCCGACGTGAGATCGCTGACCTCTTGACAAAAGGGCGGGTGGAGACTTGTCGACTCAGGGTGGAGGGGTTGATCCAGGATGATATTTACATGGAGCTGCTTGAGCTGCTCGAGGTGTGTTTTAACCCAACCTGTATTTTCATGGTTGCTGATGGGGAGAGGGTAGTTGTATTCGGAGAAATTGCAGGCGCGATTTAACCTCCTAGATGCGTCGACGTAAGTCCTATCTGAGGGGAGACTGGGCAATGCGCTGATGGGTGAGGAGTGGGACCGAGCCGGAACCGAGTATCGCAGATGCGGTGTGTGCGATCGTGTACGCGGCGCCTCGGACAGAATTGAAAGAGCTCCAAGTATTACGAGAGATCCTAATGTACAAGGTCTGTCTCCTCGTTTCCTTCCAAACCCATGGCATTGATGGAAGGCAGTACGGTCGAACATTCGCGCTAGCTCTCCAAGCTACCGACCCACCACCAGAAAGTGTCCCAGCCCGCATCGTCTCGAAGCTCGCACTCTACAGTCCGGGACAGGAACTGGTCGACGCGTACCTTTACGAGATCGCACGGGGATATGGAGTCGCCTGGGCACCTGATCCTGGGCCGGGTGACATCCAAGCGGACGAGGGGAAGGAAGGTGATGACGTTGCAGATGTGGTAGACGACAAGAAAGGAGACGGAGATGGAGGAGGTCCAGGGGAGGGACAGCAGAAAGAGCCCGTAGCTGTGCTGGAGACATCGAAGGATACGGGTCTCTCGATGCCGCGGGCTCCGACATATCCGGCAGGACAGGAGAAGGACGCATGGTCGGGCGGAGAAGCAGGAGTTCCACCAATAGAAGGAGGGAAGAAGCTGACCGAGGAGGAGGAACTGGCGAAGCGGTTTGAGAGACTGAAGAATCTCCGATGACACATGTGTACCGCGCGAGTCAGGTTGCGCATTCACACATCATACCGGTGCGTCTGGTACAACCTCCTTCCCCTCCTCCCATACCAGGACCCGCTCCCCGTTTATCACCCTCTCGGCCGTCTCCCATAGCTCGTTCGGGACGAATCCGTTCTTGTTGCCCGGAGTGAGCACAACCCCGTTCGTACTGGTGTACACTGGTATTCCGGCTCCCAGCAGCTTGGTCAGGTCAAGGTGGATGAAGAGGGTCGACGTAGGACGAGGTGTGATGCGGTGGTCGACGAGAGCTGGAGCGAGGTGAATATGTTGCCGTGACATTCGGGATAAGCCTTGTTGCTCTGTTCAACCGATCACCGCTTCAGCAAGAATATAAGAAGCGTTGCAGTGACGCACTCAGTGTCTCCCACAGCTCCCATTGAGTCCCATGAACGATCAATCCCGCTCTCCCCCTCCCATCTTCGTCATCCAACACAGGGGTAAGGTGCGCCGTTGACTCCAATTTGAGCGAATGGCCCTGTATTGCACGGATGAAGTACTTTCCGCGCTGTCCCTCGAATGATTCCGCCTCGTCCGAAACAGGCAGAGGTATGGTAACAAGGGGTAATTCCGCACATTCCGGTCGCTCGGAGGTGATGGCAACTTGGGCCAGATCGTTCCGAACACCGTCAATCGCGGCCGCGTCCACTTCCCCATAAATACTCCCTTGTCTCACGCCCAGCTTCGACTTGAACTTCCCCTTGCCCTTCCCTTGACCCTTGGCCCTCGGTCGAGGTGGACTCGGATCGTAACCGTAGAGCACCTCGAATCGCTGCTTTGCGTTCTCCTCGACCAACCGTAGTACCGTCTCGAGGTCAGTGTCTCTCATCTTTGGTCTCGCAAGCTACTGAAATATCAGTGTTCCGGACCACCGGGGGTCACTAGGCGGGTACAAGAAAGGCATACCACATCGTTCAGCTTGACGAACCCATCCGAGCGGATCGCGAGACCTTCCTTCTCCGCGCCATGACGGAGGATGTATGCGAGGATCTTGGAGGTGCGGACATCTGGCGGATCATCTGGTCGAGGCATCGTATGCTCTCATGAGGCAGCGAAAATGCTGAAAAGCCGGAGAAACTGTAGATTTCAGCAGAAATCCAGATTGCAGAAGCTGAAACTTCGTTCTCTGTTTCGGAAACCGTCACGTGATCTTCCTCCTCAACTCTCGGTTTTTCTGACCTTCATCTCCCACTCATACAATCTCACCTAGCATAAAGCGCTAGCTGTTTGATGTTTGGGCAGCTGTGAAGTCCGTTTGACCATGTTACGGCCTCCGGGAAAGCCCAGAGCCTCGCTCGTGGCCGCCGCTCGAGCCCAGCCGACCGGTTCCGAAGCCATCAACGCCCCTTCATCCTCTACTCCGAATCCCTCCCTGGCAGCTCCGCCAGACAGCGCGGACGTCCCACAAAGCTCGTCAAGAACAGTCAGCGTGGAGCCCAGGACTTCTACGCCGATATTGCCAGATGCGAGTCAGGAAGCGCCGGTCGCGAAGCTGAAGTTCAAGCCGAAGGTCCCGATTCGGAGGGTCAAGCAGTGAGTGTCGGTTTAACATCTTCAGCAAGCATATCAGATTTGCTATATCTCGGAGACACGATGCTCACGCTCTGCTGATAGGGAGCTTGTCGTCAAACCGGTGAGTATGCACCTCCGCCATTCTATATGTCTGATACAGATCTTCATATCAGGATGTCTCGGCTGCTGCTGGGCCTAGTCGCGGTATCGTCCGAGGACGAGGGCGAGGGACCGGCACTCGAGGTCGAGGTACCTCAGTCGCTAGTGACAGTATGGCCGCAGGTCCACTCGGAAGACCACGAGTAGCCGCAACCTGTACGTTCTTCGACCCCCCGATTCGTCTTAGGGTTTATATCCTTCCAAACGCCCTGACCTGTTCTCAGCGACTCCAATCCGCCGTCTCGCTCCCACACCCGTTCCTCGAGGATTCGATTCCGCATCCGCAGAGGTGTACTCAGACCACTCCGATCAAGAAGGTGGCAAAATCATCGATATCGATGCTGTCTCGGGTCTAGGCGAGTCTGCACCTACGAGCTTGTTCCGAGACCGAAATGTGCGCGAAGGAAAGGCGAAGGCGAAGGGAGAGATGGACGGGAAGGGCAAAGAGCGGGTGGCGGTGGATTCAACCACTCAACCTCCGGGCCGAGTGAAGGCGGAGCCATTATCACCAGTCAAGCGTAGGGTCAGGTTACCTGATCCGAATCAGGGTGTCCTTCCGCCGGTCGGAAGGGAGGACGATGTCATGATGTCGGACGATGAAGATCAGGATCGGGATGCTCGAGGACGACGAGTCAGGAAGACTGGGCAGATCCGCGGGGTCAATGAAGCGCAGAAGGTGGATCTGAGCGAGTCGGAGTCTGAAGAGGAAGAGGAGACCATGGAGGGTGACTTTGTTCCAGCACCGGGTTATGTGTGTTTCTTGGCATCTTCTTTTCTGATGGCACTTTCAATTGACAAAGTCGCAGGACAACCCGCAAGACAAAATCTTCGTCTTCCAATTCCCGAATCTCTTCCCGCAGTTTGAGCCGTCTGGACCGGTCGACGTGACGGCCGACCAGGTCAAGCCTGATATCAAGCCCACCGCTGCACAGCTCAAGCCGAAGAAGAAAATCCTACCCCCTCCTGAGGGAAGAGTTGGGACTATGGTGATCATGAAGAGCGGGAAGGTCAAGATTGTCCTAGGCAACGACATTGTCATGAAGGTGAGTTTGAGCCACAATACCGTCTGTGACGTTGGAGCGAAGCTGACGAGAGTCAGGTGACTCCCGGTGTAACCTCGACGTTCCTCCAACAGCTCGTACATCTCGACACCGCAGGCAAATCCGCAGTGGTCCTTGGCGAGGTGCACAAGCAATACATCGTCACGCCCGATATCGATATCCTGCTACGTGACCTCTACCTCAATGGTGGCGCTACACCGGGAGATAAAGAGGCGGAAGCGAGAAAGGTGGCGGAGGAGGTCAAGGTTGAGAGGAGGTTGGTGAAGATGGAGCTGGAGTGAGCGGTGGTTTTGCATTGGTGCATGTAAGCAGGATATCACGTATGACATTATGCTTGTGAGGACGCTGAGAGCTTGTGAAAGGATCTTCTTCGCTCCGACGCGTTAGGCTTCAAGTCGTCCTTTGATTCTGAAGCTAGCGACAGTTGGAGGAGACCGCGACTAAGAGATCCCTCGTCGCTTGCAATATCTGACGAGAACACTGTTCAGACTGATCTGCACAGCATTGCCTGTCCTGAAACGGCCATGAGTGCATCGTCTGAATACGCCACCGCTCCGCCTTCACCCCTCGAACCGACCCCTGACTCCCCCATAAACAGCCTCCTCCCCTCCGCCTCCCTCTCCTCCCCCATCCTCTCTCCGCGCTCCCCCTCTTCGCTCGCCAAACCCTCCAAGATCTCCCCGGCCACTAGACAACTCGATCAGCTCACCTCACACTCTGCGGAATCCACCTTACGCCCCCTAACCAATTTCACCTCCTGCCAATCCACGATCCGACCCTCATTCTACACACGAAACTTGAACGAATACTGGTGCCTCCTTGACGACTTCGTGAGTAGTCAAGGGAGCGGGACGGTCGTGCCGATGAAAGTTGCGATCGACGAGATGTCGGTGGAGGGGTGTGTGCTTTGTGGCAAGGAGGGGGAGAGTAGGGGGATGGAGTTGAGGGTGATGGATATTGGCGAGGTGGTGGATACAGTGAGGAAAGGGGAGAAGGGGGAGAAGGGAGTTTGGTGGGTGTGTAGAGGGGATTGCGGGATCTAGGCTCTCATTTCTCATGCACGGGAGGTGGCCACAAGGCGTGATCCTTGTTTCAGGTGCCACAGCCCCACAAAGGTCTAATCTTTTCGGTCATCGCCACTTCTCGATCACATTCGATCTCCACCCGCATCTCACCACATAACTCCCATCTTTGATTCATCTGATTACCCACTGTCCCCCGACTCCATGTATTCCCCCTTCTGTCTCACCTGCTCGTCCGAACTCCCTTCTCACCCATCCTCACCCCAGCCCTTCCTGACCTCCTGCTGCTCCACACCCATCTGTCAATCCTGCTTGTCCCGGAATCCTAGGTTGAGGGAGTACGTCCCGTGCTTACGATGCGGGGACGTGCGGACGGAAGTAGGCAACGCACGAGTCCAAAGAGGTCGGGAAGAGGTCAATCAGTATGCTGCACCTGTTTGGTGATCAGGTGGGTGTTGATGTATATAGGCAAAGGGAGGAGGGAACTGAGAGAGCTCAATTCGATATCGGGGATGACGAGGATGAGCCGCCGAGCTACGACGATATCTCTCCAGGACCTGCGAAGGAGGACGACCTAACAGCACCTAAGGAGGACCAAGATAGGGGAGTGCCGAGTGGAGGGAAAGACGACGAGATGGAGATGGAGGTGGTCGAGGTGAAACACCTGGTGTCGAGGTCCGATAGCCTACTCTCCATAGCGAGGAAATACGCTGCGGACGTGAGTTCCCTCTTCATCTATCGCTCGACCGCATCCCATCTCTTCATCTAATCTCGTATCATCCCCGTTGTCCTTGCCAATTCCCCCTCTCCCCTTCTTCCCCTACCCTTCCACTACTTCCCCCGCCCCCGCCCCCCCCCCCCCTTTTTCCCCCTTCCCCTTTCCCCTTTCCCCACGCTCAAGCTGATATCCCACAGCCCCATGACCTCCTCACCCTAAACTCCCTCCCCCCTTCAACCCTCTCCTCCCACCCACACCTCCTCCGCACCCGCCGAACCCTCCTCATCTCCCGTCGTCTCGTCCCAAAGTTCTCCATCCCTGACTCACTCATCTTCTCCGCTTCCGACCTCGACATCGATCCCGAGGAGGCGGCTCGACGGGAGAGGGAGCGCCAGGTGAAGAGGTTTCAGCTTATGACCAAGACTGTGGATCCGGGTGTGGGGGCTGCATATCTCGGACTGAGCGAGTTGGCGGAGGGACGGGATGTATTGGAGGAGGGCAGTGGGGAAGCCATCGATCCGCAAGGAGGAGGGAGAGGGGGAAGTGCAGGAGGAAAGAAGGTATCGAGGGAGGAGGGGAATCGGACGGAAAGGGCTCTGGAGGCGTTCTTTGAGGATGAGGGCTGGGAGAGTGAGGTTGGGGGTCCGCAAAGGGCGGGTCCGTCAGGGGGCTTGGGCAAGTGGAGGTCGGTAGGGAGTGGAGGGCCGGGGATCAAGACGTAGATGTGTTGCATTGCATCAAGCTTTCGCGACTGCATTGCATGAGGTGGGCGGAGTACGTTACATGAGCATTGGCGGTGTATGCACATGCATGGTTGATATGGCTCATGCTGCATTGCTCATTGCGCGAAAACCCGGCTCATGGCTGGGAGGTCCTCCCTGCCCAGTCCAAAGGGTTCATTCCCGTTGACTTCCTCGTCGAGCTGGAGTGAGTCGGTAGGTCCGAGGCCGAGGCTCCGGGTCCCGCTCGGACGAGGATGGACGGAGATGCCGGCTTCGTGTCTACTCCAGCATCAGTACGACGACTTGCGAGAGATCGTTGGCAAGAACGTACAGTCTCATGTGAAGGAGTGCCGCTCGAGTCATATCTGAGGTCTCCCTACCCACCTTCATCGCGTTCGCGTAAAGTTCAGCTCTCGGATCTGGCGCCTTCATCACCAGTACCTAGACCAGTATCAGCCCAGTCTTGAGTGGAGGTGCAGGAGCTCACCAGGTCAATCAGGTCGATCTTGCCGAGCACCCTCTTCTCCTCAACCAGTTTCTCAACCTGTCTCGACATCTCCTCAATCCCCACCGCGAACGCCTGCGCCATTACCTCGATACGGACGCTTGAGAATGGCGCGACGTATTGCACGACGGAACGGGTCTGGATGAGGTCGATGAGGGATTGGACGTGGGCGCTTAGGAAGGGATTGAGGAGGAGCATCGGCTGGTCCTGTCAGCGTGACATATACCTGCAGAGGGATTTGACCTACTTCGGCGGTCCGTAAGATGGTAGATGCGTCGCCATACTTCGCATCCATAAATGCTCGGACTAGATCGAGTAGCCAAGCTTGCGAGTCGTCCACGCTCGCCCGGAAGCTTGTGCGATCGAGCAGTACGCGGCGAATCCTATCCCGCGACCCCGTCGCAAGGACACAAAGCACCGTCATGATTGCGATGTCTGCTGTCGATATTGCCTACACCCCTCATCAGTACGTCCCATGTGGCTGCAGTCGTTGACCTCCACCTGGCCCTCCCATTCTCCCAATCCACCCTCCTCCGAGATCTCCCCAAACTCCCTCCCAGCCTTCTCATATTCCCTCGCAGCGAGCGTCACAAGTCCTTTCCCTACCCTAATCTGTACACCCACCGTCTTCCTCACCGCTGCAGATCTCTCCTCGCGCTCCCTTGTCTCCCGCAGATCGCCGGCGGTGAGATTGGCGTTCTCCGCCCCGTTTTGCCGATTCGCCCCGGTGATTGGAGGTGGATGGACACGATCGAGAGCAGCTTCGAGCTTCGAAATGTGTCCCGGGAGGGAAGTGAGCTGGTTGTATGATAGGCAGGTCTGGTAGCACATCACCGATCAGTAAGTGATTGGGCACGACCTGAAGGGAAACGCGTACTGCGAGGATGCCAAGACCAAGCTCGACGTGATGCTGCGGACTACTGCTATACTCCCTCGAAGCAGAAAGGTTCTTCATTGCGCTCTGAGCACTCCCGCATTTCACAGCGAGTTGAGCGAACGCCACATAGGTGAGCTGCACGGATCAGCTCCCTCCCCTCAACCGATTCTCACCACTCACACGAATACTCTCCTTGATGAGATTACTCATATACCCCCTCAACTCCACATCCAATCTGGCAGACTCCCTCCGCTCATTCTCCCGCGCATCCTCCACCCACTCCATATCCGCCACACCAGCTTCTTCCGTCCCCTTGACACCGTCCATCGGCTCACCGTCTCCCGCCAGCTTCTCGGGGTGAAGTGCACTATCGATCTGGGAGATGACGCGGAGGTAGAAAGTATGATCCCATGTTGAGGAGCGGATGAGGGGAAGTAGGCGAGTCAGGGCGGAACGGGCGAGGGAGAGGGCGGTGGGGGAAGTGGAAGTGGGAGTTGGGGAGTTTAGGATCAGGTTTGGGATGTGGATGAGACGGGTGATGAGAGCGCGACCTGAGGTTTCCGATAGATCAGATTAAGAGCAAGCGGCCTGAAGATGGGAAGTACCCTTATAAGTCCCCTCGTATAGCTTCCAGTCAAGATTGTCCACATCGATCAGGTCGAGCTTCTGGATGTTCACAGACCGGCTGGCGCTTTGCGAAGGGCCAGCTACGGGCTCAAGCTCGTCCATGCTGGAAAAATTCAACGGTGCCGTGGATCCCACTGGTATCGATTTGTGCTGGAAATGAAGTATCCGACGAGGAAGGGAGGCGAAGGAGGTCGTGAAGCAGCAGCCCATGGCAATGAAACTCTCCACCTCTTTGAAACTGCCACTTGCCCCAAAACTCCGTTCACAACCAGTTTGTAACGCCGAATGCCGAATACCTCCGACGTGACCGGCCTCCGTCTTCAAGCCAAGGTAGACTCAAAACGCTCCAGAAGGTGTATGACCAGCCCAGCAGTCCGACGACTCTCAGCGACAATCTCTCATCTCTCACACTCTCCGAATTTGGCTACGATGGCTCGGGACGAATATGGGACTCGGCTCATTGGGGTGGGTCCGTGCACTGGCTGACGAAGATGAGCTGACTTTTGGACAGGCTCCGAACACCTTGGGTGAGCTCGGAACTTCGTCCAAGGGCATGATGAATTGCTGATGAGACACAGAGCACCGGGTGTACTTGGAAAAGGGCGGGAAGGTCGTCTCGCCCTTCCAGTGAGCTGCTGCCTGAGACAGACAAGTAGCAGAACTGACGGACCCAGCGATATCCCCCTCTTCGCAGATGAGTCCAAGACCATCATGAACAGTATGTGAGACGGTCTGGATTGATATCGGAGTTGACGAGAGCAGTGGTGGTCGAGGTGCCGAGGTGGACGAATGCGAAGATGGAGATCTCCAAGGAGGAGCCGTTCAACCCTATCAAGCAGGGTGAGTTGCTCTGACCCATGCATTTACCGGCTGATATGAGGGTTTTCCGACAGACATCAAGAAGGGCAAGCTTCGATTCGTTCGTAATTGCTTCCCCCATCACGGTGAGTCCGCTCGAATTCCCTGAGCAGCCTGCAAGGGATTCTGCTTATTGCGCTCGGCATCCAGGATACATTTGGAACTACGGCGCCTTCCCTCAGACCTGGGAAGATCCCCAAGTCAAACACGCCGAGACCGGTGCGAACGGAGACAACGACCCGCTCGACGTATGCGAGATCGGCGAAGCGCTCGGCTACGTCGGTCAGATCAAGCAGGTCAAAGTGCTCGGTATCATGGCGCTCCTCGACGAGGGGGAGACGGATTGGAAGGTCTTGGTGGTGGACGTGAACGACCCGCTCGCGCCAAGGTTGAATGATATTGAGGATGTGGAGAGGCATCTGCCGGGGTTGATCAGGGCGACGAACGAGTGGTTTAGGATCTACAAGATCCCGGATGGCAAGCCGGAGGTACGTGGGGAAACCGTTCGTAAACGCCGGATTGACGGTGCTGTAGAACGTCTTCGCCTTCAGTGGCGAGGCCAAGTCGAAGAAGTACGCGGTCGAGATCATCCACGAGTGCCACGAGGCTTGGCGGAAGCTCATGATGGGAGAGTCGGCCGCGAGGACAGAGGCATACCATCTGGCCATGTGAGTTGCATTTTCAGGATTCCAGCTCTTTTTGCGCAGGTTTGTGATGTTTAGCGCTGATTTTTATGCTCTTAGCCACAACACCACCGTCAAAGGCTCAAAAGGCGTCGTCTCCACCTCTGATTCGTCATACACGTCCATTCCCTCAGACTCTCGCAAACCGCCAGCGGCCATCGACCCTTCCAGTGAGTCATCAATCCCTGCATGCAGCCTCGGTGCTGACTGGAGCAGTCTCAAAGAGCTTCTTCATCTCCTCCGCTTCAGCATGACTAGGATCGGGCAAGAGTCGGATATAAGGGGAAAGACGAATGCATAGTGTATGTGTATGGATAGAGCAGATTCACTTCTTCTCGACTGTAGGGAGGCCGAGTTCGTCATGTACCGCTGTCACCGTGGTCTTGGTCAGATAGGCGTACTACAACCTGCGTCGGTGCTCGTTGAAATGGTCTTGAGGTACGACACCTTGATGTTCCCAAGAAACACTGACACACCTTCCCGATGAGAGCTTGAGTGCCATCCTTGATCTCGTTATAGGTGTGTAGGAGGTCGATATGGCGTTGAACAACGGCGTCGGGGTCTTGTCCGCTGGTCCACCATCAGCAAGCTGACGATATCTCTCGGATGAGGTGATGGATCGATCAGCGGGTGGTAAGCTCTTACCTGAGCTTGTCTCGAAGGTATTCGATCTCTTCTTCGAGCTCGCGTATACGCGGATTGGCGTCGTTGGTTGGGGATGACTGAAAGGCCGAACGACTGACTGAGCTCCACATGATTATGAGAAAAAGACGCTCACTTGCGACATGATGAAGCTCTGGATCTGTGAGGCCTCTCTTTTAAAGTCCGTTTCTGGACTCTCGTAGACTGAATAAATTGGACGTGAAGAGAGGTTGATGTAGGAAAAACAGAGGAAGGAAGGCGTCATGGAAAAGTCAGTCGCGCACAGACCTCCGAAAGTGGAGGTACGTCCAGACAAATCATGATTCGTCTCGCGATACAATCTCGTCAGGTTAGCATCAGCGAGATCTCCAATGTGTACTGGGGAGGGCTCGAGACTGGGAGGAGATTTCGAAGAGGGTTTCGAGGTGCCTGATTGGGAGAAGATACCTTTCCCACCAGCGCATGTCCTCTCGCATCGTTTGTCTTCCACCTGCCTCCTTCGCATCCTTGTCCTTCCTCCTTCCTCCTTCACCCTTCAGACATATTCACCCCTTTTACCCTTATGGGATAGACGGAAGCTGATACGTCCCAGTCACCGACGCCCACTGTCACCCCACCGACCTCACTCACCCTCAATCGACATACGATGTCGTCCCCCTCGGCGGTCTCGGGGCGATGTCCACCGTTCCGGAAGATCAGGACCGAGTCAAGCAACTCTCTTCCCACCGCGGCTGGTCTAAACTGTCCTCAATCTCTTCATCGTCCAGCAAAACCCCCGGACCGAGAGTCGTGGCTTGTTTCGGTGAAGACCGATCCACCCGGACTGTCTGTCCAAGCTGATGGAAGCAGGCTATCACCCATGGTTCGTCCACCGCTACACCCTCGCCCCCTCCCCTCCCTCGAAGCAAGAACACTACACCACTCTCTTCTTTCCCTTACACAATTCCTCTTCACCGCCGAGCAAGAACCTGCAACTCCTACATACACTCCTCCCCTACCTCCCCGACCCAATCCCATTCGCACCGCTCCTCGATCGCCTGCGAGCTGACATTCGGGAGAGCCTCGATGATGGACGACTCACTATGGTGGGTGAGGTGGGCCTGGATGGCGGTGCACGGATGAGGTGGCCTGTCGAGGCTCGAGATCTGTATCCGGAGAAAGTCCACCGGGGAGAAATGGAAGATTGGAAACAAGGTGATGGGGACGGGGATGAGGAAGAGTGGAAGAGGTTGACGCCGTTCAAGGTCTCCATGGCGTATCAGAGACAGATCGTGGAGATGCAATTGGAGGTGGCGATTGAATTGGGAGTGAATGTCTCGTTTCATAGTGTCGCTGCACCAGGTACGTCTCCACCTTGCCCTGTCACCACATCTACGCGAACGCTACACCAGCGAGCTAGATCGTCGATCCCATCGGGAGATGGGCAGGCTGATGGACGCCACTTAGGCCCGACCTACGACGTCCTTCTCGCTATGCGCAAGGAGCATGGAGCGCGATTCGAAAATCGTGTCAACGTCGATATCCATTCCGGGGGGGGATGGTCTGGCGAGTTCTGGTCCCAGGCTCAGGTCAGCTCACTCTCGCTCAAACTCCAGACTCCAAACTCCATACTCGAGCTCCTTCGCCTTGCCAAACGAGCATGTATCTGACATCGAGTCACAGAGGAACCTCTCAAATATCTACGCCTCCCCCTCCCTTCTCATCACCGGCCGCTCGAGCTCGGCTCCAGGCCTCATCCGGGCGATCTCGAAAGACAGGATGCTGGTCGAGAGTGATAGCCACGACGTACGGCTGTGTCCGAAGTTGGTGTGGGGAGCTGTCGAGTGGATCGGGAGATGTAAAGGCTGGCGGGTGGAGTGGCTGAATGCCGAGGAGGAGGAGCCCTGGGAGATGAGTGAGGCCGCGGATGAGGAGGGGGAGGAAGAGATTGTGAGGATCTTGGGGCGGAATTGGGCGCAGTTCATGCGGCTCATCGAATAGTCCGGACAGTAGAGTATGCATTGCATCGCATCGCCTACACCGGGATAGTCTAGATTCGTCTATATTGTGAGGGTCATGATCCTGTTCAGCATCAGCGATGGGTTGTACCTTGAGATGAGCGGACTCGCCCGTCAATCACAAACGCATCGACCGTTCTTCCATCTGAGGCGCCCTGTCTCAAGGCGGTGACATCGCTCGCCTGACCGAACGTCGCGAGAAGTAATCCAGCATCCTTGACAGAGGCGACAAGGCTCGGTACTGCCGCCTGACACCGTGGTCAGCACACTTTTACTTATAAGTACAATCGTTGTAAGAGACCTACCAGCGTCGTAGCCTCAAGGATCACGCCCAGTAGATTCGTGCTCTTGGCAAAATTCACCGCCTCTCTCGCACTGAGACATCTCAGATCCACTTCCTCGTCCGCTGGGGTAGGTACAAGTCCCCCTCCTACCCGTGATCTAGCGATACCGCAATACGACGCAAAGAATACGGCGTCTATCCCAATATCAGCTCAATCTCCCCCTTGAGTCGGCATTGAAACGCACAATTTGGCTGCTTCCAGTTGAGAGCGGTACACACTATCGGATCGAAGCTCGAGAAGATGATCTTGCGTCCGGGACTCTTTTTGCCCGCATCATAGATCGTATGAAGGACCGCGTCGACGAACCCGTTGACCTCCAATGACCGGCCGATGGACTTGTGTTGCGCATCGAAATCGCGAGGATATCGGAGCTGGATATTCACACCGACCTCTGACGGTAGAAGGGAGAGTACAGTCTGAAGCGATGACATGCAAGTCGAGATCGCTTCTTGCCATTCCTTCGCATTTGAAGATTCTCGCGGCGAAAGGGCGCAATCCCTGGCGGAGCCGGACGCTTGGAATTGCAAAAGTGAGATGTCGGAGACACCGACTTCAAACCCGGGAAAAGGGAGCAGCCAATCGGGATAAGCAACGGGTTGGCGGTCTTTCGTCACTTGAACGACGACGTGGATGTATTCGCCGGATAGGGATGACGCCGTGACCAGTGCGGATTCTCGGGATGCAGGAGCTGGAGCGACGGACGGAGGCCGGAGAGAGCGCGGCGATGAGATCGCCACGCTCAAAGGTCGATGAGGTTGAAATTGGTGTGCGTGGTCTTGAGTCGGGGCGGACGGCGTAACTTTGGATTTCCAGTAAGTCTCCACTCGTCCTCCGATCTCCAATTGGGCACCCTCAAACGGCTGGATGCAAGAAACCTCGAATGCGACTTCGCCAATCGCCTTGAGCTGATGATCCAGTAAGGGCGCAATGAAGCCTTTCTGATGCCGGATATCCAAAAACGTAGATGGCAGGATGATTGCTCGACCGATGACTTTTGATCCGAATGTCGGGTAGAGCGAAAGTTCAAGGGTGAATCGAGCTAGAGATTGGACCTGGAAAGAGAAGACTTCTCGCTCATCCGCGAGTGGGAGGATGACGCTGTGTGGGACTGCGGTGATGTCGGATTTCGATGTCATGACGAGCTTGAGTGATGACCAAAGGTGAAGCGGGTCCTGTCCGGACCGCGAATACAGCTTGATCGGGGCGGGTTTGGGATTGGAAGTTCGCGAGAACGGATGACCGAGGGATAGCTGGACTAGACATCGCCGGGCCAGAAACTCGTGGCCATATACGCGAAGACTGCACACTATCAGCGCAGATCACTACCGAACGATATGCTTACGGAATGATAGGGGGAGGAAGTGATAACGAAGGGATGAGCTCGAACTCTTCAGCCGAGGCGTCCAGGTCGATATCCGAACCCGGCGACAGGCTGTCCATCTGGGGGTCTGCCGCCAAGCCCAGGTGTTCCAAGCCTTCAAGCGTGTCGTGCTTTCCCGAAAGGTTCGCTCCGGAGTCGAGCAGGAAGTTCAGGCAAGACACATGCCCGAACCACGCAGCATACCATCCTGGGGACTTCCCATACTCGTCGGCAGCGTTGACATCGCATCCGGCCGCGACCAGAACCTTGATGCATGCAAGATGGTTGGAGTCGCCTCCGATGGCGGCATGATGCAGCGGTGTCCAGAGGTTATACTTGTCTTGTCGGTCTTTGCCACCACCATCGGCTCCGCCTTCCCCTACCAGAAGAAGGCAGATTGCCTCGTGTCCCGCTTTGGCGGCGAAATGTTGAGGATAGAGGCCTTCCGAATTGGGCAAGACCTTTGCTCCGCATTGTAAGAGGAGCCGAGCGACCTCGAGGCGGCCAAATTGGCATGCGAGGGAGAGGGGAATGAGATCATTTGAGATTGCGGTAGGCTCGAGGTTGATTTGGCCCGTCACGAATATTCGGACTACTTCGATATGGCCTTGAGTGGTGGCGTGCATGAGGGGAGTATATCCATCCATATCGGTGGTTGAGGAGTCGGCAGATAGAACCAGGTAAGAAACGATGGACGCGTGACCGTGCATCGCTGCGTAATGAAGTGGTCGGCGATCGTACGCGTCGGGTCTTTCGAGCAGTGCCGGCACTGTGTTCACGCAGAGAATCGCTAATCGTAGTGATCCTGCGATGCAAGCTTGATGGAGCGGACTTCGGCCATTGATGTTGTCGATGTAGTCGAAATCGAGACTGATCGAGCTGAGGACGAGATCCACGCAGTCGTCGGGTACCTGCAATGCGGCTCGCCAGAGGACCCGCATCACCCGCTTGCTATTATCTCGTTGCTGGCGCGCTTTGGCGACTTTTAGCCAGTCCACTATCGCGTCGTGTCCAGAAGCGAGCGCTTTCATGAGGTTCGCCTCCAGATCCGCTAATGCGTCCATCGCCAAGGCTTGCCCCGCGTCCGAGTCGAAGTCCCTGCGGTCGAACGCAAGTCCCTCGACACCGAACGATTCCGGTAAATCCGCAAAGAGGGATTTTGACAGGTGATCCGAGCCATTCTCGAGGTCCAGGAGGTTCGCCGCTACGATATCCGATAGCTTGGCGATGAACTCGCGGTTAAAGCATGGCTGCACTTCGACCTGCCGCTCGAGGTACAGCTCCTTCGTGTTCGACTTGCTCCGCTTGTCCCACTTCTTCAGGATCTTCCGGAAACCAGTCGCGTTGATCTCGATGAAGCCTTGAAGCTTCCCGAGATCCCGCTCAAATAATCGCCATCCTTCCTCAAGGCTGCTCCACTCAACTCCTTTCCGTAATCCACCTCCGAGCAGAAGTCCTTCGTCCGACGCGTGGTCCTCGCCATCCGGGTCGGCGCTCCGTGTGAGGTTCTGCATGAGCCGTTTACGGTTCGTGAGAAGTGTGAGGAGTCGAAGGCGGAGATCTCGCTCTTTGATGAGGTAGAACGCGTTGATCTGTCATTAGCGTCATTTGACAGACTGACTCACCTTCTCCAGCTCCCTTTGCAAGGTGAAGAAGAAGACATCCCGGTGAGCCTTGAAGCTCTCCCCTCGATCGTTCGAGGAATTGTTCCGCCGATCCATCAGACTGCTTCGACTAGGTCCGGGCGGCTCTGTCTCTGGCGGTAGAGGATCAAGATTCGTCCTATCTTGAGCGGGAGGAGTGGGCTCGAGAGGTGGGGAAAGGGCGACGGTAGACGGCGAACTGCCTGGCGGGTTGTTTGCAGAAGTGAGCGTGCGCTTGGCGGGGCGGAGGCCGAGGGAGAGGAGAGAGGCATCAGAAGCGGTTCGACCGGCGGCGTAGGAGTTGATGATCTTCTTGAGCGCCTGAAGAGATCTATCAGCTATGCCGGAATTGCGGGCAGCCATGCGGACCTTATAATTGAGGTAGTATTCGCCCCAGCCTGGAACCTGCTGGGATTGGATGGTCTTGCCGAACTATGGAATATGAGCACTAGCCCTGCACAACGTTTGCGCAAAGTATCGGAGACTGACCTTCATGACTGATGTCTGTCACGAGGAGACAAGCTTCAGTTACGGCGAGCGGTCCTCCTGGATTTTGCAGACCCGCTTATAGTCCTGTCCTCGCCTTTCGCGGAATAGGTGCCGAAATACTGAATTTACGAACTGCCTCCCGCCTTCGGAGGCCAGCAGGATGAAGGAAGAAAGGCGATGCGGTATTGCTGTTTTTATTGTTCTTGAAAAGCCAAGTCTGAGGACTAGGAATCCCCGTGAGAAGGGTGGAGGTCAGCCCGTGCACGTGCGAAACGGTTGTGTCTCCGAGCGCTGCCCTCTATATCCTCTCTTTCGTATCATCACGTAGCATGCATGTATACAGATTCTTCTCGCGCCTGAACATGACTTCCCTGCACCCGCTTCTCGTCAGATGTTTTCAGCGCGCGGGGCTATGACGCTTCGACATTAAACTCATCATTAGGCACAATTGTCGTCGACAAACCCTCCTGCGAACGATTCTTCGTCAAGACGGGCCGAAATGTCGCTCAAATGCGAGGCGAAGCGGAGTCTCTTAAAGCAATAGCCAATATCGCTCCCGATCTCGTACCGCGAGTGATCGGTTTCGAGGTGGATGAGAGCGGGAAGGAAGCAGGAATGGTTTCACGGTACTTTGACCTCTCGTCATTCCGGAGTTCCGGAACGCAGACGGAATTGGCTAAGAAGGTCGCTGAGATGCATACTCCTCCAGCAGGGGTGGAGAGATACGGGTTTGAGGTACCGACGCATTGTGGAATGACTGAGCAGGATAATACCTGGGAGGAGGGATGGATGGTGTTCTTCCGGGATCGGAGACTGGGAGATCTGGTGAGACGGATCGATGATGCTGAGATCACCTCGGCTTGGGAGAAAATGAAAGCCAGGTGATTATCATGGTATGGTCTGGACTGACAGTAGAGCCGTCCCAGTATTATTAAGCGACTTCGAACCCGCCCCGAGACCGGTGATCCTCCATGGAGATCTATGGTCCGGTAACGTCGGATATGACAAGTCAACCAACTCGCCTGTCATTTACGACGGATCGAGCTACTATGGTCACGGAGAGGCGGATTTAGGGATAGCCCGGATGTTCGGAGGTGAGCGTCCCTCCAAAGGACCTGAGCTGCACTGACAATACATAGGGTTCTCGAGACAATTCTTCGATACTTATCATAGCGTCCATCCTCGTTCTCAGCCGTATCATGAGCAGAGACAACAGCTTTATGAGCTGTATCATCACTTAAAATGTGCGTCTTATGTGACCCCATGGCGGATTACTGGTTGATATGGCGGATCCAGCACACTTTAATATTTGGCGGAGGATACAAGGGCGGGACCATGGGCATCATGCGGTCATTGCTGAGATGGGCCGACTCCGTTAAGCAGTCGTAGCCACTCCATGTCCCATGCGACCTTACGCTTTTGCACGTATATGCATGAATTACATGACGTGTCAGATCGGGACCAGGATGAAACTTCCTTCAGGCTCGTCCGGAACCGATCGAAAAATCCATAGCCGGCGGTTTAATCAGTGGAAGGGTTTGAGTAAACACATTTTCACATCTGCTGGAAAATTCAGCCGCGAATATTACAACCCGCTGTGTTCAGCCTCAATGCTTAGCTCGAGCCGACAAAAGTTCTTCTTGACCTGTCTCTCCTTACCAGGCTGAGCCTCTTGTCAAATTCCTAGTCATGTCCGCCCCGAGCCATGCTCAGGAATGTCACCAAGCTCCACCATCACCCTTCACCTTCGACCCGATACCTGACGCCATAGTCGCGATCCGAAGAGGCGAGTTCGTGGTAGTCATGGATGATGAAGGACGGGAGAATGAGGGCGATCTAGTATGCGCCGCTTCGAAGATCACCACCGAAGGGATGGCGTTCATGATTCGCTGGACCAGGTGACTCATCCTTTTTCTGCAAACTCAACGTTGCTGATGCTGATGCGTGAACTTCCTAGCGGCTTCATTTGCCTCTCCACCCCCTCTCTTCGCCTATCCGAGCTCGACCTCCCACCCCTCCTCCCCTCATCCGGAAAGTCCCAAGATCCAAAAGGAACAGCCTACCACCTCACCCTCGACGCCAGTTCTTCCAAACACCCAACAACAACCGGAATTTCAGCGCATGATCGAGCATTGACTTCACGCTTGATAGCCTCAGGCGCTGGGCCGGAGGAGTTTACTCGTCCTGGGCATCTTGTGACTTTGCGGTATACGCCTGGTGGGACTAGGAAGAGACGGGGACATACCGAGGCTGCTGTCGGTATGTCTGACGGCATATCTGAGGATCGAGAGTTGAAATTCTGTCTAGATTTGTGTAAACTAGCTGGCGAGGCTCCAGCGGGATTACTGTGCGAGCTTGTGCACCCGACAGATCCGAGTGGACAGATGGCGAGACGGGATGATTGTTGGCGGTTTGCAAAGGAGTGGGGACTGAGGATCATCAGTGTCGATGCGTTGGCAGAGTACATCTGTGGAGAGGGCGGGGGTTTGGTACCGGAAAGATGACAGCATGGGTGGTCGGAGATCCTGACCAGCTTTTACTCGGTCCCCTGAGCCCTCGATTCTCGCCCACTTCCTCTCTGACTCAGTGCAGTCCAGAATAGTTGACGGATGCTGAATCGATTTGCAGAACATGTCATTCTCCCTGAATCCTAGATACTCCGGGCGATCACCGAAATGACTCTCCTTGTACGACTCGTCAGCCGTGGCGTCCTCTCTCCTTCGACCTCCTCGTCGCCGCTGTACGAGTATTACACTGACGCTCAGTCTGCGCCGTATGGAGACTCTGGGCGACCGAAGCAAAGAACTGATCTTTCTCTGCTTTGATCTGAGACGTTTCCTCTTTGTCGCGCGCATTTGCCGATTGTTGCGTCACCGCCCTTCCATAACAATGGGCCTGGGGGACACTGGACGGGGGCATGAGCAAGGAATACAGGATGAGCGAAGCACATAAGACGACAACAGGAAGGGGATGCTGGAGGGGATCCAAGGGGCTGCAATTCTGCTAGGTTGTGTGAGGAGGAGATCGGGTTCTTGGCCACATTGACTGGAACGCTGTTTCATTCGTCTACCTTGATCGCCGCCGTTGTTGGGTGCCAGAGCTGATTGAGATGGACAGCAGACTCAAGGATCGCCTTGTCAGCAGAAGGTAGAGGTCATTCTTAGGAGAAACAAGCTCACGTGTGGCGCAGCTCGGCGCAGCTCGATACCACTTCGCCCTGTCTCGAATGCATTTTCTTTCTCGCCATGTTCTCCGCATAGAGGCCGGTGAGCTTGGGATATGATGAGACAATTCGCTTTTGCTCGTCGGCTACAATTTACAATCACAGGTCTCAGTGGGGTTCAAGTCGGCCGGTATACGGCGGATGCAGCGACGACGATACGGCCACCTCGTTGATCAAGCACAGCCCGGTATCTTGTTCGCGAACGACAATGCAAGATACGACCAGAGTATACATGAGCAGGGTATTCTAGTCGTACAGTCAAATATAGACTAAGTCCTCTCTTGTGTCTACGATGAAGTGTCAATTGTCGCGATCGAGAGGAACTATGATAACCATCAGCGCTCCTCTCCAAGTTGTATTGGTAAGCGAGAGAACTCACGTATTCTTCTCCACCGTAGAGGCTGATGAACTCGGTGGCGTTGCCGGTAAAGTAGATCTCGCCAGAAGTAGCGACGGTAGAGGCGTAGACGATATTACCCGTGGATTCGACCCAGATCGCGTCAAGAGTACCGTATTGGAAGTTGTACTGCCACTGCTCGAAGGTCAGCACTGATCTCCGCGGTGGGTTTGGCGGGAGAAGTACGAGATTGGTCTCCTCCGCATAGTAGGTAGCGGAAGAGACATATTCGCCTTGAAGATCGCTGATGGCGCTTTCGAAGATCTGAGCTGGTCCATTGGGAACGTCGGCAGCGCTGAGGCTGAAATAGGCGAAGCTGTCATCGAGAGTCAGCATTCTCCTCGTCTTGGGAGGTGTGACGACTCACTTGTCACTGTTGCTCAGTTCTAAATCACCGCTTCCCGCATTGAGGTCGCTCTCGACCGCCGCCAAGTATGGGTACTGGGCCAAGAAGTCAGGGGGGTTGTTGATCTCGAGTGTGACGTTGGGGACACCTCCTGTCCCGCCAATGACATCGGCCGTGAATGAGACAATCATCGCTCCGTCCTTGCTCTGCGACTCCGTCAGCTTGGACTGGAATCACGGTGAATAGATACTTGCGTAGGTCAAGTTGTCGAGGAGACCGCCGGTTTCGCTGAAACTGGGAGCGAGGTAGCCTAGTTGTGTGCCGGTGCTGTCGCTGACCACGACCCAACCGGTAGTACTATCGACAGATAAGTAAGATAGGACTACTGACGAGATACGATCGACTCACGTGACGGATGAGCTGTCCGAGCTCGAGCTACTGGAACCGGACGAATCCTTACCCGACGCTCGCTTGGATCCGGCCGAGCCTGACCTGCGGACTGGTCCCTTCGGGTTGTTGATGTTCCAGCGGCGGTCATAGGTGCTACGGGGAACAAGGGAAGGGGCGTTGGACTTGCTTCGGACCGTGTTGAGAGATCGGGTTTCGGGGAGGATCTGATGAAGAGGTGCGGAGAGGATGATAGGGATAACGCTGAGGATTGCGGCGGTAAAAGCGAGGTTGAACAGCATGTTGAATCAAGTGAGTCTAGTTCGTGATTGAGTGGAGTCAAGTTCAAATCTCTGTTGAAGTGGAAGTGTATCGCGGTGCGTTGAGTGGATGAGGATTATTTCGATGAGCGAGGGTCGATTATATATACCTATCATGATCAATGACTTGACGATTAAGCGATGTTGATGGCTGGTCAGGAGCATAGCATTAGCGGTACACGCAGTGTACTTTGGTGGCGAGGAGTGAATGCAAGCTGTGTTCGCTGTGTGCCTCGCCTTGCCAAGAGATATCAGAAGTGATGATGGGTCACCGCTTTAGCCCGGGATCCCGGTGGATCCTTCGGCCATCTGAACCCCCACGTGTATTCATCCTTTCGGGTTCATTTGTGGATGCATGGCCTGAAGTCGATTTCTGCTGAAGTCCCCGATCAGCTCAACCTTCCACCCCGAGTCGGAACCAGCAGACCTGAAGTGATCCATGCCAGTCAACCAGCCTTTAACTTTAGTCACACTTTCGGTAAGATGGGCGAATTCCGCTGCGTTCCCGTCACCTGACCGCGATGTAATGAGTGTCCATGATACTGCATCTGTCTCTCTCACGACCAATGTATACAGGAGGTATTATATTATACTGCATCAACTCCGAGGCTCAGCAAGACTGACGGCTCTTCCGCGCACGTTGATCACCCATCCATGTTTGTGCCCTCATACTCGAACCCAAGGAACTGTTGGTTGATCAGCCCTGCTTCCGTAAAGATCAGCGGTACTGACGTATTCGGTCCCGCCACCGGCGCTGATCAAAGCCGAAGCGTCTCCAGTGAAGACGATAAAGCCCTGAAAACCGACAACCGCAGTCGGGACGTTGTTGCCGGCCTCATCGACCCAAACTACACTGAGAGGTGCGAGGCGGTAATCACTGCACGACCACTTTGATCATGTCAACACGGTGAAATGATCGGAGAGGTGGAGTAACGTACAATGGAGTTTTCCTGAGGCGAATTCACATTGAAGTAGTCGTTGAAGGCGTTCTCATGGGCCTGAGCCGGTACTGCCGGTCCTTGCGTGATTGTTGAGCCACTGACGGTCAAGTAGGCGAATCTGCACCATTCGTCAATGTCAACGCCCTTCCTGGACGTAGAAGGGTGCCCACTTGCTGCTGCTGGTCGCGAGGTCGCCGCCTCCGTCGCTTGCGAAGGACTCAACGGCCGCCAGGTATTCAAATCCATTCGGAAGCGAGTTGTTCGATGAGACGTGGAAGTAGACCTGCGAGAACCCATAACCGTTCTCACCGCCGCCGATGAAGTCGGTACTGAATGAGACCAAGAAGGCGTCGTCCGCATTCTAAACCCGTATCAGTAAGGTGTTGATATAATGAGCGAGGTCACTACTTACATCGGTGAAGCTGTCGGTGACAACTCCGCCTTGGCTGAAGGAAGCGAGGTAGCCTAGGCGATTACCATTTCCGTCGCTGACAGAGATGCGACCGGTAGCACTATTGAGTCGTCAGCGTGGGTAAACGGATGTGATTTTCGTGGAGCGTACAATGCCATTGGCCCCTGGCGGCTTGAAAGGCTTCGCGACTTGAGGGACCGTGGGAAGTCGGGGGCCCGGGCCGCCTCGTCAATGGGCGCGGCGAGGATACATGGGAAGATGGTCAAGAGAGCAGCAATCGACGCGAGGTTGAACAGCATTTTGAGTCAAGTACACTGCGGTATATCTCTATTGTCAAATGGTCGAGTGGAAGTGAAGTGTGTCGACCGGATCGCTGAACCCCATTATAACTTCCATTGAATGATCCCGGGGAACCGGCAGAAGAAGGCAGATGGCATCATGTGATTTTCACCGAGACCGGAAGCTTGATGAGGGAAATGAAGGGGAAGACAAAAGCAGCAAACGCTAGTGTCTTGTGCCTTTGAGACCAGCATGCACCAATCAAGACCCGTTGGCTTGGCCTGACGTGTCTCATCAGAATGGTTTCGCGACTGCTTTTTATCATATCACCTGTCCACTCGTGCCATGACCGTACCACTTTGAGATCGAAAGCGACTTTGTCATAATCTGGGCCCATCATTGCAGCTCTGATTTTCGGATGCATTTGTAGCTGTGGCGAACAAATTTACAAAGATTGTTGAGGTGACAGATGACGGAAGGCTCTACAAAGGCTTTTTGGTATGAAAGGTTCTGATTTGCTTTGTTGACGACAGATAGAAAGGAGGTAAGAGAATCAAGACAGCAAAGTAATTCAAGAATGGATAGGTGTGTACCCAGCATATATAAGCTTGAAAGAGACTGCCTTTATTGATGTACTGTCTATTTCCCCAACGTCACTCCGCACCGTATCCGTATCAACGCCAACAGGCCGCACACGGTTTCAAGCATCACTCCGCCTGGAGTACTACACCTTCTCTTCTGTATAGCCATGTCCACCGAGCCCATCTCATGCTCAACAGGGAAACCCATTCGACTCGTATGGAGTGACATGACAGCGATGGCCACCGGGCCATGTGCATGCGCGAATAATTTCTGCAAGGACTTGGTTCTGGCTTGCGCCAAAGTGGAAGGACGCTACGATGCGAATGATACTGGAGGTGATACCTTTGCGTTCAAGATACAAGGCCACCCTGGTCATTGTAAGTCGGATTTTGAGCTGTATTCTGAGTCCGTAAGCTGATTGATGTCTATAGACAGCAAGGAGGATCGCAAATATATCCAGAAAATGTCAAATCCGGAGACTTGCTTCCAGGTTGGCTACAACAGCTCAAACTCGTGGGGTGCCGAGAGAGATTCTGCACATCATGCTTCAACCGCCATGATTCGGGAGGGTGGAAAGACACCCACACAGCGGAACCCTCAATACCAGACACACACCACGAATGGATTGATACGGACAGCGAGCCCGCCAAGCTATCTCGGGCCTGAGCGAGATTCGGACTTCACGCCTTATTACTTCCCGGAATACTATGAGGAATGGAGACGGAAATCAGTCTCGAGCGGTGCAAGGCCGCAGGGCTCCGACTCACGTTCGCGGCAGGGTGGATTTTTCTAGCATTCACGTTGGTGATGAGTCTCCGCCATCTTGAAAGGATTGCTGCGAGTGGTCAATGTTGTTACAAGTGCGAAGGTGTTTATCTACGTCGACTTGAGAGATTTACAGGTCAGTGGGACATTCGTGTAAGTCAGGATCATGTGTATATGTATCAGTGTCTCGCGATGCTTTATTGGCGGTATGGCATTGGATGGAGGCTTGACGAAAGATCAGCGTCCATCACCTCGTCTACACCTCAGCATACATTGGCGTCCACTAGGTCTCGGCTGACTCACCTTGAATCCCCCCATATCTCGAGGGTATGATAGTTGGATCGGACTCTCGTCAGGCAGGGGTATCGCATTGCCTGGCCCGACTCATGAATATGCAGATTCGAATGCGGAAGGACACGATAAAGTTCAACCTCCTCACGCCTAGCCTACATCTCTGCGACCTCCTAGACGTTCAAGGCAACCCCAGCCTGCCACTTTCCCCACCTCCTCGCAGCTCGTAGATATACCGGTAGCCCGACAATCGTCGCCAGGCTGACGGGAAACAAGACAACCACAACGATAGTCGAGAGCGAGAAGAGGACGATGAGTGGTTTGATGAGCAAGAAATAGGACAGTGCGGAGTAGGAGTAATGATCACAAAACTAAAATGCTCTTCGTGAGTACTTGCAATTGTCGTGGAGAACGATTCGTACCATAGCCCACGAGCATTTTACGAAACGCTTCTCCCATTCAATTTCTGGCTCTTCGGCAGTGGCGGATATCGGACTGGACGGAGGAGAGCGCTCTTTCACCCGGTGGAAGATTGGGTGGTAGGTCGGTGATGGTGTTTCTCGGTTGAGAGGGGAGTGATATCGCACCTGCATCATGGTCTGGTCATCGCGATTAGCCAAAAGTAAATCTATCAGAGACAGGATACACACCTCGAGGCGAGCGGCGGATCGGGCAAGGAAAAGGGTCAACCACCATACAGGTGCGCCAAGCGGGAGTGTGATGAGGAGCGCTGTACCGACGAGCGTGCCCACGACAAGGAATGGCCAGACGAGCAGTGCCTGCGATAGTCAGAATAGGCAGCTCAAGGGGAAAGGGAACGCACAAACGGAAAGTTAATCAAACATAGATGAAGAATAGGCCACCAGAATGTCCCATCCCGAACAGGCGACCAAAACCGCTTCCATCCCGCGACAAAACCTAGTCTTCGGTCGTCCTCCCCGAGCTCACCGCAGAATACAGCTCGCCAAGCTCCTCGTGGTTTCCTGACCACCTCCGTTCCGTCTTCAGGCTGTGCGGCTCGAGGAGCGGCGAGAAGAGGCATAGTCTCGTCGACGTATGCATATGTCGGCGCACCCGGGCTCGATAGCACGGATCGTAACCCTTGTTGCTGAGGATGAAGATAGCTGGACCCGTTGTCGGACAGTGAGGAGTGGTATCTCGGTCGAGGTCGACTCGGTCCCGCGGCCTCTCCCGATCCATCGGCCAATGCCGACATCGTACTAGCTCGATGTCTCACATGTCCCGCTGCACCTTCCGGTATCTGCAAGTCGTTCCCATTCACACGGTCCGCAAACTGAGGGAATGGAATTGCTCGAGCCAGGTGAGACGCGTAGGGCGGCGGTTCCTCGTTACCCGATGGTTTGCTCGGATCGAGCAGGAAGAGGGAAGACCCGTCCGCAGAGAGGACATAAATCTGTTGAGGAGGAGATGTGGTGGTTTGGGGCTGAGATAGGGGGATCGGATCGGAAGGGGATCGAGCAAGAGTCATGCGAGGCCTCGGTTTGGGCGGGGAGGAGGCGGAGTGGGAGTGGCCGGGGGAACTCATGGTTCCGTCGCGGTAAGGTTTGTCGCTGAGGATGGGAAGGAGAAAGCCGTATGAAGACCTGGAAGGTGTGGCACACCCCCTCGAACCTCCCTTTGCGCGGTGAGGCTTGTCGAACTGACGGAAAGGATAGGCAAACGCGCGGTCCGGAACCTCACTACTGATTTTGTGAAGGGCTTGAAATGACACGTTGATGGTTGATAAGGCCAGGGGTATTTGGTTCTGACCCCGCTGCTCTCGGTTGCTTTCTTCCCTCCCGCCTAAATTTCGCCTTGAACTGCAGAGCTGAAGTCGAGGCCCACATACTTGCTTGATCACGAGCACCAATCTCGAATTCGCGACATCTTTGCTTCATCCGTCCTCTGGAAATCATGGCAAGTCCGTCCATCGCTCATCTGTCCTCAGCTGTTCCTGTCACTGATTGTCAACTTCACTGACAGTCTGTCACCCTTCACACATCCCTCGGCGACATCAAGGTAAGCTGCGGTGCCTTGGAAAACCCTGTAGCTTGTCGGCGCCGGCGTTCGAATGTGCTCGCAGCTGACACCGGCTCTCTTCCCAGATAGAGATATTTTGCGAAGCAGTCCCCCGATCAGCCGAGGTCAGTCTCTCTGCCCATCACCTGGCTCTTTTCAGGTCAAATATGAACCATATCGGAGGCTGACAAGGCTCAGAACTTCTTAGCCCTCGCTACATCCGGATACTATGACGGGACGATCTTCCACCGGAATATCCGGGGTTTCATGGTACAGGGTGGGGATCCGAACGGTACGTCAGATGAGTAGCTCCGCCAGAGCTGCACACTCGGCGCACTCGAAATGTTGATATGGTGCTGTCCATCAGGAACGGGGAGGGGAGGACAGTCGATTTGGGGAAGACCGTTTGCAGATGAGGTTCGGCAGACATTACGAGTCAATTTTCTTGAACCCTAGAGAGCTGTCTCTTCAGCTTTATCAGCGTTTAGAGAGTGCTGACGATGTATGTATCTAGTTCAACACGAGAGGCATAGTAGCCATGGCAAATGGGGGGCCAGATACCAACAAATCCCAGGTAAATCAGCTATCGATCGGACCTTGATGTAGCTGTCAACAGCTCAGTCCCGGTAATCGTCGATAAGCTGACTCTGTGCAGTTTTTCATCACCTACGCCAAGCAGCCGAGTCTAGATGGAAAGTATTCCATATTCGGCAAGTGAGCCTGCACCTCTCCCAACCCCCCTTCACGGGAAACGAGCGTACTGATGATTCTGCAGAGTCATCGACGGGGCGGACTCAACGTTAGATTTGATAGAGAAGGTGCCGGTGAACGAGAAGAACCGTCCATTGACGGAGGTGAAGCTGTATCAAGTGGGTTCTTCGTTAGCCCTTCTAAGGGCACCGCGCTGATTGGGGACGATGCATAGATAACAATACATGCCAATCCTATAGCGGACAACGCGAAATAGTTTTCCGACAGCCCATGCATATCAAACAGCATATACAGATCACTCTCGGCTTGTCAGGTGTACCATCGATTCGAAGCCATAGGAACAGCTCTCTCGTACACCCGGTGAGGTATTGCTGATTTGGTAATGTTGAAGACACGCTTCGCCTCCTATCGCTGCAGTCAGCTCCTCTCCCAGCCCACCACGATCTTGCGTCAAGGCATCCTTCGGTGCTACAAGAGTAGCTGACTCACTTCCCATGTCTCCATATCCAGCTCGATCACCGCCTGGTTCTTCGGCACATTCCCATCCGTCTCAGGATCATGCGGCTCGCAGCTCTCTGATTACTCGCATTAGCACACGATTTCTCGGGGGTCCTCAGCTTGCTCAGCTGGCTGGGCATGCAAGAGACAACGCACTGATGATCACCTCTCCGTCCTTCCCCACCTCGATCCCCGCCCTCCCATCCCGAATCAGGAAGCTCACGAAGAACACATTCTCCACCGTCTGCCCGAAATCGTCCGGGTTGACAACTAGCTTGAAGAAGTTGATACCCTCTCCTCGACCGTCCAGCTCGTCTAGCACCTTTCCCACCTTCACTAACCTTCAGCCATGCGCAAACGAGATGGGATCAGCGCACGGTGATGACATGGGAGAGCGTGTCGTCTCGCTTCCCGCCACCCTTCCGGCTTTGAATCTCTTCAGGCCGGACTTCTGGCTCCAAAGACCGACGGCGAGCTCGGCGAGCGATGGTACGTTTCTTGTGCTCGACTTTGAGCGGGCCGTACCTACAATCTTCAGCCTCGGACTAGCTCATGAGGGGCGATTGCACCAACATGAACTCGATCCCCGGAACCCGTCGTAGCAGCCCAGCCGCCATCCACCCAATCTTCTCCCAGTCCCCCAACGTCCCCTTCCTCGCCCCCAAAAACCGTCGCCCAGGATCAGACAAGGACTCGTCCAGCTCATCTTCTGATGCTTCAGACTGATCTTCCAGCTCCGCCCGGTCGAGTCCGAGCTTCCCCTTCACCCTATCGTAATCCCACGTCAACGTGTTCACATCGGATTAGGTGATGCAGGAACGTACCGTATGAGGAAATCATCCACATCAAACGCATTCCCTTCTATCCGCAATTTCCTCGCCAATCCCATAGCAGTATCAGTGGTCGTCATAATGAGCCTCGCATCAAGCGTGGCAGTCGCCGTGTCGGTCCCATGTACTGTGTCCAATCAGCCCAATGCCTCTTTACAAAAGAGTGGCGTACACCTCGAGAACAGCTTGCTCTGCTGCTTCAGCTTGTCCGTCAACTGCTTTGCCGTGACATTTGCCACATTCGCCTTCATATCTACTCCTCTCTTAAGTATTAGGTATCACTTTGGAAGAAGAGGCATACCGTCAGCTTCCATCTGCATCTCCCGATATCCCTTCCCGATCCGAGTTTTCTCTTCCGGATCTTGACGCTCAAAGACCTCCTCGATACCGGACACACGCTTGCGCTTGCGCCGTTGGGTCTCGGTCTCGGGTGATTCGGAGCTTTCAGACTCCAGCGAGCGGCCATGGCAGGATGGACCTGCCGCTGATGACATCGCAGTCAATCGCAGCATCTGAGATAGGCAAGGAAGCAGCAGGAGCAATTGCTGGCTCGGTGCAAGACTGGGGGAAGGATGAAGGAGACAAGAGGAAGGAAAATGTCGAGGATTTTGATTTCATGATTATTACCACGCGGGAAGTCGTCGTGCCTGACAGTTGACGAAGCTATATTTCAAAAGACGATCCAATCTTCACTCTGTCTAGGTGAAGAGGAGCTCGGAATTGCTACATCCATTTGCAAGGCGGGCTGGACTCGTCTCTCGGAATGCCCACAGCTGCCAATGGTCGCTCGCGGACCGCGAGGTGAGTCTGCCCTCCGCGACATCAACCTTGGAAGTTGAGCTGAAGATATGCAAGTGTGGGTATGGACCCGGAGATCACGCCGAGCATCGCGCAGCGGAGTGAGTCCAGCACCATCTCCTCCTATCTCAAGTACTGACAGCGTTGATCCAGATCCGGACAAGTGAGCTCCTACATCCTCTATTGCTCGAGAACCCCTCACCCCCCTCAGCTGCTTCCGAATCCTTCTCGCCACCGACAACCACATAGGCTACGCCGAGAAAGACCCCGTCCGAGGCCAAGACGCCATCAACACCTTCCGCGAGATCCTCGAGATCGCTCGTGATGCCGAGGTCGACTTCATCCTTCTGGCCGGCGATCTGTTTCACGAGAATCGACCGAGTCGGACATGTATGCACCAGACTATCGCTTTGCTGCGGGAGTTTACGCTGGGGGATAAGGCGATATCTGTGAGCGTTCAGTGAAGCTGATGATATCAATGAGGAGCTAAAGTGAGAGCAGTTCGAGTTGTTGAGTGATCCTATGGATGGGAGTGCGCCGGGTTTCTCGTAAGCTTGAAGGAGCAGGACTGTAAGGATGAGCTGAAACAATGGAGCAGCTTTCCTGCTGTGAACTACGAGGACCCGAATCTCAATATCGGCATTCCAGTCTTCTCCATACATGGCAATCACGACGATCCCCAAGGGACTGGTCCTGTATGTCGACCTTTCACTGCGGGTTCTCATTCGTTAAGTAAGTCTGATCTGTCATCAGGAAGGTGCGCTGTGTGCTCTCGATGTCCTCTCCGTTTCAGGCGTTATCAACTACTTCGGCAAGCTCGACCTGGCGGCAGACGATTCAGCCAATGACATGACCGACAAGGGGATCCGAATTCGACCGATCCTCCTAAGAAAGGGCGACAGCCACCTTGCGATGTATGGTGTCGGGAATGTCAAGGATGCACGGATGCATTACGAGCTGAGAAGCAATCGGGTCAAGATGTTCATGCCGGAAGCAGGGGATGTTAGGGAGGACGATTGGTTCAACATGCTGCTGATCCACCAAAATAGGTGAGTGCTGCTCAGGAGTGGAGACAGTGAGGCTGATGAGGAGAAGAGTGAATCACGGTCCTCAACAGAGCGTGCCGGAAGGGATGTTCGATGACTCGATCAAACTCGTCGTTTGGGGTCATGAGCATGATTGTCGGATATGGCCGGAGAAGGTTGAGGGGAAAGACTACTACATCACCCAACCCGGCAGCTCAGTTGCAACATCACTCGCTCCAGGCGAAGCAATAGCGAAGTGTGTTCGGTACTTATGCACACAGCGTACTTGCTGATCATTGCAGGCACGTTGGCATCCTTTCTATCCAGGGCTCTCAATTCCAGATAGGCGAGATTCCTTTGAAGACGGTTCGCCCTTTCGAAATGGACGAGGTGGTCTTGAAGGACATGGCGGAAGTGGAGGAGCATAAAATCAACCTTGAAGACAAGGACACGATCACGGCTTTTCTGCGAGGACAGGTCAGTCCTGCGCTGGCTATTGAAACAAGGCTGATTCCTTCAACCAGGTGGAGGAGCTGATCAAGAAGGCGAGGGCGAACTGGGAAACATTGCATGCGGATGACCCGGAACCGATCGTGATGATGTTACCCCTCATCCGTCTAAAGGTGTGTACCTTCTTCATGACTTATTGAGAGGTAGATGTAATGCTCATCATCTCTGAGGTGGAGACCTCCGATGCTAAGGAGATGACCAATCCTGTCCGCTTCGGCCAAGACTTCATCGGCAGAGTTGCCAATCCTCGAGATATTCTGCAGTACTACCGGAAGAAGAAGACCGCGGAGCGAAGTACGTTCCGCTCGTCTCGGTTGGAATCCCATCTGACTAGCGACAGAGAGCAAGAATCTCCCGGACGCTCCCGATGGTGAGGTAGACGATGAATGGGATGATCCCGCAGCGATGACTGCCAATGACCGGCTCGCCCAGCTACGCATGGCCAATCTCGTCAAGCAGTATCTCCAAGCACAAAGTCTGGAAGTCCTCGTGGAGAACGGCCTAGAGGATGCGGTGATGCGCTTTGTGGAAAAGGATGATAATGACGCGATCAAGGAGTAGGTCGAGGCTTTACCGTCTGGAGGGACCGCTGATCCTGAACAGCTTCGTCGCCGAGACACTCCGAGGCGTTGGGCGCGATATGCGGACGAAGGAGGTTGACGAAGATCATGTTGAGGAACACGTCCGTGTCCATGTCTCGATAAAACAAGCTTGAGCTCACAAGGAGACAGATGACCAGCGCAAAGGAAACGGCTGCATCGCAATGGGCGGAGAAGCATCCGGCAGGGCGTAATGAGGATGCCAAGAAGGTCAGTCTTTCCTCAGGATAAATTCTCTCGACTTATATTCTTGACAGAAGAGCAAGGCCAAGAGTAAGAATCGACAGCAGGATTCGGATGACAGTAGGGGTAAGTGACCAGGGCGTCCATGGCTCGCAGCTGATGAGGAACAGCGGCAGAGGACGACAGCATGTGGGTTTGGCCAAACCGGCCAATGATGCTGGAATAGCTCAGAAGCTGATGCTATTCAGGATGGAAGTCGATTCTGACGCCGAATCTCGAGATACCCATAGTCGAGCTACATCCAAGGCGAAGGGCAAGAGCAAGCCAACAAACGGAAAGAGCCGTGGCGCTGCTCTGGTTTGCAAATCCTCTCTCCAGATGCTCTGTACTTACTTGCAACTTCAGTTTGATGAAGCATCCGAGGACGACGAAGCAGACGAAGAGGAAGAGGTCATACCGCAAAAGAAGTCTCGAGCCCCTCCCGCTGCGAAGAGCACCGCGAGAGCGCCAGCCAAGAAGCCTGCAGCGCCTTCAAAGGCAACACCGAAGCAAGGGCAACTCACGTGAGACCTTCGATCGTCTTCGGCCGCAGCTCATTTTGCATTTCAGATTCTCGAAGGGGAGGACATCGAAGGCCAAGCCGGTCAGCCAATCATTTGATCACTGCGTTCATGCTGATGATCACCCAGATCGAGCTGTCGGATGAGGATTGAAAGCGATAAACCGTGACCCAGCATCGTTTGTACTATACTGCATACCCCGCACTTATCAAACCCATCATGCCATGGTCATCCAATGCTTCAAGTGCCGGCATCATACTTGATAGGCGATCTCAATCAGGCAGCGTAACAGCCGCTCCACTGACAATTGAAACAAGGATGGGTGCCTGTGAGACTTACGGTCTGTTTCAGATTTCTCACTTTCTTCGACCCTGAATAGGGTTTTTACAGGATCCCCAAATCACGAATCAGGACCAGAGCTCCGAGCCTGTCCTGAGCGCGACAAAGGGATACCTTGTATCCGCTCTTGCTTTCTACCAGGGATGTGCGTGCCGCTAGTGACCTATATTCATAGGCACTCAGGCCATAGAGCCTGTGCCCATTCCTTCTGGGCTTAGAAGCTAATTTCAAGCCTGCACTCGACGGTCGATGTCTTTGACCCTGCGGGGATGGCAGTCACACCGCCCACGAAATGATGGGTACAGGGACGAGCTCGAGCAATCACGCGACTGAGGTTTCGATCGGGCCCAGCCTGGCCCCGCTGGAGCAGCAATCTACGCCGCTCAGGTCGACCGCACAGGCACTGTATGAATGCTGATTTGGGCGTGACGCCTCCCCATACTGGGGCTGGCTCTAGCATAAGAATGCCAACGGTGAGTGTCGACTCGGTATCTTCTGCTGCATCACTGAATCGCCTGATTCTTGCCAGGGCTTCCACACAGCTTTGCCATGCCCACTCCGCCGTCTCCTCAGACTCGCTCACGCTCACTTGCCCTCTCACCTCCCCTCGGTCCCCTCCCACGTCTCCCGGACTCTGCCTCCGGTCTCACCGAATGGCAAATCCTCCTGCTCGTCAGCTCCGTCAATTCATTTACCTAGCGAACACTCGCCCGATCCAGGCGGCGAGACATGGGCCAACATCAACGCCATCGACGATATAGTCGATTTCTCGTCTCCGATACCCATGCCGAGCGATCGGCTTTCATGAGCAACACCAAAAATCGCTAAGCGAGAGGGCAATCGTCACTGTCGCTTGTCTGCGAGGGAATGCCGCGGCGGGAAGAGTGGCGCTCTGGCTGCTGCTTGTGATGTGACGATTGCCAGTCGTGGTGTTGTGATCAACCCTGCTTATCGCGCCATGGGGTTACACGGCTCGGAGTTCCACTCGTAAGTGTCTTTCCCCGTCAAACATCACAACGATCCTGATGAGGTATAGATACTCGTACCTCAAGCGATGCGGACCTCGACACCCAGCTAGCATGCTACGAGACATGCTGCCCATGTCCAAGCAACTCGCCCTACGCCGGCACTCTCCGTCCTATCGCCCCACCAAGTCCGCTCTGGAAACCTCGTCCCGTTCCTCGTCCTCCATATGTGCCTGACCTCAAAATCAGCCAAATTAATTCGGGAAAAGTGAGTAACATACCTCGAGTCCCCCCTCTCCGCTCCGTCCGACCTCGTCCTGCGCCAACCGTCGCAGCCCCAGCCCCGGCCCCTCCCCTATCCTGATTACTCCCCAACTTCATATCCAACGTCTTCTCATTCTGCTCCACCATATGCATCGCCCTCTCCGCCAGCTGCTGTGCCAGTCGCTGGACCTCGGTCTGCTCAAGTCGGTGGAAGACGACGACCCCCTCGATCTGGTCGAGAGAGGCGGCGAGCTCGTCGGTGTAGATCATCCGGGACACAAGGGAGGTGACGGCTGATTGTGGAAGGTGGAAGGTGGTCGTGAGGTGTGACAGGGACAGGGAGGCGTAGTACGCTGAATAGGTGAAGAGATAGGTTCGCAGACCTTCTTCCTGGATTTTCCTACATCACGAGTCAATTTCACCCAGGAGGAGGAACGACGAGCTGCTTACTTGGCGAGCATGTCCTTGACCTCATCCACGCTATCTAGCAGGGTCCAGATCTTGATGGACAGCACCAAATCTCTAGCCCGCTCCCACTCGCCCGCCTGCAACGCTTTGCTCGCCTTGATGATATGGTCGCGAGTGTTTTCGGGCGGACCCATAAATGCCTGTCGATCCGCCATGTCGAGAAGCCGCTTAAACGTCTTGCTAGAGATACGTCGTCTTTGCTCCTCGGTATCCACGGAAGCCAGTAACGGGATCTCAATGAGCATGCAAGAGGTGAGGTAAGCCGCCTCAAGCAGCTCGATGTTGAGGTGCATGTGGAATGGGAGAAGTCGGCGTTTCTCCACGAGCTCCTGTTCGGGTGTAAGCTGGGTGGTATATCGTTGGATGCTTTGTGCGAGTAGCTCCTTTTGCCGTTGGGTCGAGAACATCTCCGAAAGAATCGTCTGACATTCCTGTATGAAGCCTCGGCGGAAAGCGGCGAGGCCGAGCTGCATCACGGCGCGGTTGTACAGGATTTGAGTGGTGACGTCGGCGTGTTGGATCGAGTCTTGCAAGTGCGACATGAGGAGAAGATCGCGGGCTTGGTGGTAGCGCGCATGCATGGCGTGATTGAAGATGTGGGCGAGGATAGCGCGAGCGCGGAGGAGGGGAGCGTCAGACCCGTAGATGAAGATGCAGAGTTGATGGACAAGACCACTAGCGTCGCGATTGATATCGATCGGGGTGATCGGGGAATTCAGTCCCTTATCAATAATTGCGGCTTCAAACAGGTCAAGGATGACATCGGGCTACCCATTAGCAACATCTCTGAGCTTCACTCACTTTCGCATAGATGTGCTCCAAGCGGCGCATCACAGCTCGGACGGTCTGATCGGTCGCTGATTCCCGCTCAAACAATGTCTGCGCTTTGACTATCGTCAAGTAGAGAGGGATCTCTTCGCGAAGACGCTCGATGTAGTCAGAGCCCTTGTCATGAGCATCGGTGTGCTGGAGAGTCTTCGTAAACTGCAAGATGTCAGTCTATCTTCGCGAAAGCTCCACAAGCCTGCTCACTTCATTGTCGAGATTTTCCACAAGACCGATCAAGCTTCCGATGACCTTCACTCTCTGTCGCTGCCCATTGACGACTTGAGTCTCCCTCTCGACCATATCGTCATACTCCTCCACCGTTTCCTCGACTACATAGTCATCGTGCTCAAGGAGCAGATCAATCAAGCTGTCGAGCTCGTGCATACACGAGACCCATGAATCGTGAGGGATGGAAAGGAGGTTCTGAGAGTAGTCGAGTCGAGCGGGAACGAGGGCGAGAAGAACGCGGATCTTTTGGTACGTCGTGGTGGATACTTCGAGGAGCTTGGACAGGATCCGGATGGTCTCGGCGCGATCGGTGTTCTAGCTTGTGTCAAGTTGATTCATGCCAAACAGATTTCTGCTCACTTTTCGCCCGCGCTGTTCGAAGATATCCCGAAGGGTGCGGAAAACGCCCTCGGTAGTGAGATTGAGAGCTTTTCCTCCTTTTCCGATGGTCATGAAGTCCGCCTGATCCTCGCCATCCGCAGCTGCTATTGCGACCTTCTTTGGGGCCTTGGCTACAGCTGGCAGAGCATTGGCGGACTCATACGCAGCGGTAGACGCAGCAGGGTCCTGCAACTCGTCAGGACAACTGCAAGTTCGGGCCGAAATCGCGTACTCACCTCATTGTAGATGGTCAGAACGGCCTCGAACTCCTTCATCTTTTTCTTCAATACCTGCCGCATTCCATTCAGGGCCTTTGCCTTGACCGGCGGCATCTTCTTCGCCGCGGCCTTCTCAGACGCGATAGTTTTCGACACACCTGACTCGAGCTCCAAGAGGATCTGAAGGAAGGCAGGAGGGACGTGTCCACTTGGCGGAATGGGCGAGGAGATCATGGAGGTTTGATGCCGGGCGATGAAGCGAAGCAGCTTGTCCAGCTCTGCGCAAATCAGCTTAGCTCGACCGGAGGAAACAGTCCAAATATACCGCTCGAAGCGAGGACCCAGTCGTTCGCCGCTCCAACTCCGCTCTTTGTCGCGTTCTGGATGCTGTGAATAGCTGCTTCCATCTCGGCAAAGCTATCTCATGCTTCAGCTATTGTTGCCCACAGCCAGTCTTGGCAGACGTACCGCTTGTCCTTTGCGCTCATCACCACCGTCTTATCCTCCTCATCCGACTCTTCATCCGACGAAGCTGCCCCCTTCAAGAATCGATTCGCCATTGTCTGTTTTCCCACATCAGCTACATCCTCCATGCAGCCACCTTGATCACCTGTCGGTCCGCGGCGCTATCATCGCTCAAATCCTCCTCGTCGTCATCCTGTTCCTCATCGCTGTCCAAATCATCATCACTCTCCTCACTCCCCACTCCCTTCTCAAACATGGACGCGTCGAATTTCCCCTTCTTCTGAGCGAGCTTCAGGTCCTGTACTTGCCCCTCGTCGCCAGAGAGGATGGACTCCTCGGATTCGGAACCGGATTCGTCGGTATCGGAGCCGGAGCTGCCGAGCTTGGCGAAGAACGACGACATGATGGATGCTGTTCCGCTCTTAGGAGTCGTATGGAAATCTGGGAGATGTCCCTGGTGCTGTGACTATAGCAGCAATTTTGGGACAATACCGTAAATGGTCCTGATCCCGGAAACTCCGGCTCTGTGGCAATCTGTCTGACACTCCACACCCGACGCCCCAATCCATCCGCAAACATGCTGCTGCTCAACTCCGGCAAAAGCCTCAAGTCAATTGAGGAGGTAACAGTCTCCCGCTTGGGACAATGACTTCACCTTTGACTCTTTCGTAATTGGTGGGGTCTGATATCATACGAATCATCATTAAGGGATACATAGCCAGTAGCTAGTAATGAAGGCTTACAAAAGGGAAGAGCTCATTGGGTAATTGACGTAGTCTCCTCACTCCCATCTTCTCTCTCATTGACTCCGAGGATGTCCCTACTATACTCTGAGGTTGCAAGCAAGCAAGTACTCCGGTGACACCGTCATGGACAACGCCACATCACAAATCGCCACTCGACGAAATCAACGAGATTCGTCGAAATGCCGCCGACTCGCTCTGGGTACTTAAGGTAACTCGTAGACGTATCTTGCCCTTAACCGCTATTATATAGTCTCGCCATGACTTATATGCAGCTTTAGCTCTGTCAGACCACCTGCCACCTGTCCCCCGTGACATCCGGGCTGCATCATAGTGACTGCCTGCACTCAACCTGCTCTGACAGATTTATTATGCCCATCTCTGGACTTGTAATAAACACGCTTAATGGGTAAAGTGATACCACTGAATAAAAGGTACAATATCCAGCCCAGTGGAACTGGCTGAATTTCATTATAGCCTGGTAACTTGACTCTCTACATGGATTGCATCCACTTTATCCGACTCTTCAAACACTTGGTCCCTGTTCCTGTCAGAAAGCATACCAACTGCCACCTGACCCAAAAATATGCACATACCAGAGGTGTCAATAAGGATTCCAGAGCTTGACAAGATGACGAGTATACCTCTCAGCTTGGTCTCGCAGGAAAGGGAAAATATTGGGAAAGGCAAGACTCCTCTTGTTCTTCATATAGGCGGTACGATCCCTACTGTGAATGCCCTTTAAGATTGGGAAATATCTTCTTCTGGAAGAAAGGGTTTGGGCTTTGTCCCTCCAATGTTGAATGTCAAGGTGCTACGCCGACCATCATCGGCAAGTATTTGAAATTGGAACGCTATGAGGGAAGAAAGCGTGTAGCTGTCCAACTGTCACGATCGTGAATTGAAGCTCGGATAATATCGCTGAACATCGGATAATATCGCTGAACATCGGATAATATCGCCGAACATCGTCGAACATCGCCGAACATCGTCGAACATCGCCGAACATCGTTGAACATCGTCGAACATCGCCGAACATCGCTGAACATCGGATAACATCGGATAACATCGGATAACATCGCCGAACCTCGCCGAACCTCGCCGAACATCGTCGAACATCGCCGAACATCACCGAAGATAGGCCTGGAAGACGGTGTATAAAAGGGATGGACTTGAGAGTCGGGGAGAACCAGCGATTCGAGATTAAAATAAAAAGTCACTATAGTTACCTAGCCTACTCATAGCCTCTGCATCTCTAGCCCACGCTACTCGACCGGCACTTAACTCGGCTACACCCACGCGTGTCCTCGAGTTATTCCAGCCAAGTTCGACCACGGTAGTCCAACTTTGCCGAAGCTCAGACGACCGTCGCCGATTCTAGGAGCTGAGCGTCGGGCCTATTTGCTGGTCGACGTAGCACCGTGACACAGTTGCTCACAAGTCAATTCCGTTCCATACGTAAAAATTGTCGCAAACGACTGGAGAAACAGAGTTCCTCTGATAGTCATCCTAATATGTCCCATAGGTGGCTGCCACAAGTTCTTCAGCTGATTGGTAGCAAGTTCTCTTGGCTCATGAAAGTGACTGAACTGCCCACTCCTCATGTTTTGTTGAAACAATCTGATTGCATGCGCCTGCCATTGACCCAAAGGAAAGTTGGCGAAATCTGAGTCCCCTCTGTTCAACTCTGCCAACAGAGTTCAGTTCCGGCATCTGCAGAAGTCAGATTGAGTGTCACCTGAGAGATGATCATGCACTTACTAGAGGGATGAGTAGGATTTGCAGACCTTTGCATCAACTTCAGAACAACAATTGGATGGAAATGTGGGGGAAACGCAGACTTCTGTGCTCTTTATATATGCCAGTACAATCCCTTGACTGTAGATGCCCTTTGACATCTCTGGTGAAAATGATTAGGGCTTGGTCCCTCCAATGTCGTCATGTGGGTGATTGTTCTGGAACCTTCCACAGGTCACAGGTGTCGAAGTTGCTGACATAGATGACACGTATCGCAGCTGTGAAGAGCTCAATTTTACCCACTCTTTTGCTCCGTTTGGCGGAGGCCCGTTTTCACAATAGTGACGACGATGGGGGTTCCCAAATTTGTCAAATCGATGCGAGTCTTGGAGTGTCAGACAAAGGCAAGTTACCCTCGGACCATTGGGTTCGCAGAACGCTAAGACCCACCTCCGTAGTACCAATCAGTGCTTTGTCACCGCAGCTCTACTAACTGAGTGAAATTCCCCCACGGTATCAAAAGTCCTCCTACTCTCCTCGCTTGTGTTCAGAACCATCTCCTATCCTTAGTAGCGACAAGCCGCACCCCTTTGCCGCATCATGGACAGCTTCGGCCTTCCCATGAGCTTCGGCAAGAAAGCTAAAGGCGCTTCCGACAACCTGTCTCCAACAGTCGACAGAACTAGGCTTGACGAGCCTGTATGTCCCGTTTTACCATCTGTCTTCACTACTTACCGAATTTGTCAATCATAGGGACCTGTATCACCCCCTTCCAGGCGGGTCAAGCTTGATGCATCGGAACCTGGGCCGTCCGCTCCTTCAGCCAGAGGACCCTTACCTGCAAGAGAGCCTCGCCCTGCGAGAGAAGAGGAGGAGGAGGAAGATGATGATGATGAGGATATCGGACCGGCACCTCCGCCGAGCAACGGGACGAAGCGGAAGGCAGACGGCGAGGCAGACGACGAGGACCATGACGGGGAGGACGGAGAGGATGATGATGACAGCGGGTTTGAGGATGATGGAGATGCGGAGGTGGACCGGACGCCGATCTCGCATGAGGTCGTACTCAAAGATCACACCAAAGTTAGCTCGCCGTATTCTACGGAAGGATATGTCTGATTCTTCTTCAGGTCGTCTCAGCACTAGCAGTGGATCCCTCAGGAGCGCGGATAGCTACCGGCTCACACGATTATGATACGAAGATGTGGGACTTTGGGGGGATGGATCATCGGTTGAAACCGTTCAAGAGCTGGGAGGCGAATGGGAACTATTATGTTCGCTTGACCTTGCTCGCTGGTTTCCTATGCTGACGGGAAGGTAGGTACATGATTTGGACTGGTCACCGGATGGGCAGAGATTACTGGTCATCTCTGGGAGTGTCCAGCCGAAGACATTCAATCGTGATGGAGAGGACGAGTGGATACCTTGTCCTCAGTGGGATGCTGTGCTGATGAGCCCAGGGTGGAGTTCAATAAGGGGGATGTGTACTTGCGGGATATGAAGAACACCAGGTGAGTACAGCGTGCGCCTCGCGAAAGTGCTAAAAAGTACTCAGTGGTCATACAGCGGAGATCAATGGCGGCTCGTGGCATCCGACCGATAAGACACTATTCCTGACTTGTTCCAACGACTCCACATTACGGTGAGTCCTTCTTGTTCTTGCGGACTATCGCTGAGGTAGGGCAGGATATGGGATGTGAGCAATAAGCGGAAGCAAAAGCAGGTGATCGTGGTTAAATCGAAGGAACGGGGAGCGCGGACGAGAGTGACGGCTTGTGCTTGGAGTCATGACGGCAAGCTGATTGCGGGAGGTACGTGCCATTCACCAGCGGGCTAAATCGTATAAGATGCTGACCATCGTAGCCTGCATGGACGGCACGTTACACGTATGGGACATGTCCTCAAATCTCGCCCGACCCAAGTACTCGAATGCGGCTGCACATACGAAGAATACCGAGACGACCAGTGTAGCCTTTTCTCGAGATGGATTTCGGATAGCGTCCAGAGGTGGAGACGACACGGTCAAGTGTGGGTCCCACGTATCGCCTACGATGCCGAAGCTGATGTACGTTAGTATGGGACATCAGATCCATCCGAAACCCCGTCGCTGTTGCCTCCGGTCTCGGCAATATCTACTCCGAAACCAATCTTGTCTTCTCCCCCGATGACCGATCGATCCTCACCGGCACGCCCGCACCAAAAGGAGAGAAGGGCGCGCTAGTCTTTCTCAGCTCTGATGACCTGTCCGAACAAAGGCGTGTACCCATCGCGGAAGGCACAGTCGTCCGCGTTTTCTGGCATTCGCGCATCAATCAGGTAGATACTCTTACCTGTATCAGACGCTGTGATTGACGAGCTCAGATCTTCGCTACTCTAAATACCGGCGCAGTTCACGTGCTCTACTCGCCTCACTCCTCGATCCACGGCGCCCTCCTCCCCCTCTCCAAGATGCCTCGAACCACCCCACGCGACGTAGCGTTCACAGCTACCGACCTCAAGCCCGTCATCTACACCCCCGACGCGCTACCCATGTTTGCGGATGTCAAATATGGCGAGAGCCTGCATCAGAAGCAGAAGAGGAGTAAGAAGTTCAAGCCGATGGAGCCGATGTCGGGCGCAGGGAAGGGTGGGAGATTGGGAGCGAGTGCCACGCAAGGATTCGTGCAGACTCTCTTCTCGTGAGTCCCTCTCTCAGTGGTGCGTATAGGCATGGCTGATGAGGCGTTTCAGGGAGAAGCTCAGCAAGGAGGATGTAAGCTGTCAATGCGGTTTGCTTGCTTGGGATGGTGCTGATGAGATGTCTAGCCACGGGAAGCGCTGCTCAAGTATGCGGACAAGACGGATCAGGAGAAGGAGTGATCTTTCGCATGCATCTTTCTGTGGGCCGTCCTGCAAAACCCAAGGCATTTGAATTGTCGCAGCGCGGAATCGGCCTGGAGCTGTCGGGCAGGATCGAGCTGATAGTGATGAGGAGCGGATCAGATGGCATCAACAGACGGCATTTCATGACGCAATCAGTCGCACCACAACCAAGCGGAAGCAGGAAGACCAAGAAATCCAGTTGAAGCTGTTTATCCTCATCAGAGCAACGGCAGAGAAGCCATGTCCCTGGACCATCCTTGTGATGCGGACGCGAGCTGACGATCATGAGACCCGTGATGCATGCTGGTTTGTGTATGTCTCCATGATTTGTTTTCGTCAAACTCCTCCGCATGACTAGTCCACCCTGATCGACCCGTACAGCCGCCGGATCGCAAAGTACGTCGCGACGTACCCTATCGATCCGCCAACCAGGAAGTCGAGCAGCGAGAATAGGAAGCTATCCCACGTCAGCTCGCTGTTTCAAAGTTTGGTAAAAAGGAGTTGAGGGACTCACAGGTAGCCAAAGTAGAGGACGACGCTCGTGAGACTATCCAAACTCAACCTGCTCGCCCAATACCACATCCCATACGCGAAGAGCCAGAACGCGCTGCCTCCGCCAATGAGGAACGCTCGCCATTGCCATCGATATTCCTCGGCGCAGAGGATGAAGTAAATGAACAATACCGTCACGGTCGCGGTGGTGAGAGCTACGACTGCGAAAGTGAGGAAGAGGAAACCGAAGGCGTAGTATGCTCGATTCCCGAACAACGAGGAGAGTACGAAGTATAGTTCGACGAACGCTGCGCCGAAAGGGAGGATACCGCCCAGGATGGCAGATTGGTAGGTCTTGAGGTACCATGGTTTGGGTGGGATCTGGCGGGGGATGGGGTGTGTTCGGACGGGCTGGGTGAAAGCGCCATGTTTCATCCCGTAGAAGTATCCTGCGACTGAGAGTGGGACGGAGATTAGGAACCAGAGGAGGAGGATGGCGAGGATGGTGCCAAATGGGACTGCACCGGAGGCGGAGGCGCCGATGAGGAAGAGGTTGAGGAGACCAATGAGGGAGAAGATGACAATTGGGAAGAGGACGGCGGTGAGCACGAGATTGGGCTTCCATTGGTCCCCTCCGAGAGTGGCGTATGTCCGAGCCGAGGTGTAGCCGGATACACAGCCGAAGAGTGTCCAGCAGATCAGGAGGACTGTGGCGAGGGAACCGCGATTCGACGGTGATAGGAAGCCGAAGAGCGCGAACAGGAGGGTAACGCAACACATGATGACCAGATGAGCGCCATTCCCCACGCACACGGAGAGGAGCATGGGTCGTGGTGGCATTCTGAAGACTTCGCCGTGGACAAGCTTCCATCCGTAATCTTCCTGCACCTCCTCGGACAGATCGATGGCGTTGTATCGCGAGATATCCTTGGTGATGGTACGGTAGAGGATCATAGCGACCATGAAGACGAGGAAAGCGACGATGATGAGACTGTTGATGAGGGAGAACCAGTGGATCTTCGGATCAAAGACATGGAGGTACATGTCCCATCGTAAGCCCCAAGGAATCTCACTCTCCTGGAACGAGACCGAGTAGGTATAGTAAAACTCGTTGTCGGTCGCTTCGGACAAGTGATATTGCTGGAGCGTGAAGCAGTCTGGTGCCGACTCGCCAGCGATCATTGAGTTCTCCGACCGAGGGTTGACCAGCACGCCGACCACTCGGAAGTGATGGGCATCTCGAGCATGATACTGAATGACAATGTCGTAGTGGTTGTTCAATGCCGGCCTATCCGGTGCCGTCTCGTCGTCGCCCAGATCAAACCCCTCGGCATCCAAGAAGATCTCCCCTGTCTTACTATCCCTCTTCATCTCGCTACTCGGCAACCCATCAATGATGAAATTCAACCCGTAATCCTCCTTTATCCGATCGTTAATGAACGTCGCATCCTCTCTCGGTACCCGACTCCGACACAATGTTTGGCATGTCGAATTTTCCATCATGTGGATCTCATATGGACTACTGAGGATCCGATCACCGAAGAGGATGGATCCGAGTGACTCAGGCTGTTTGACGGGTCCGCCTTCGGGTTGACAGAAGTGGAAGCGGTCGTCATAATAGTCGTGGGAGATGAGGGAGCGCAGTTTGGAATCGAGCTTGGGTGTGAGAGTGTTGACGAAGACATCGATGCGTTCGCCAGAGATGTAGTCTCGAGGTGCTGTGCCGGGGAGGTAGAAGGCGGAGGAGGAGGCGGCGAGAACGAGAAGCGCGAGAGTGGTACAGAGAAAGTGCATGTTGGGAGCGGACGGCTCAGGTCCAGTAAGTCCGAGGCGACTGTTCAAGAGACGAACTCAGTCTCGGCCTCCTGGTGGAAGGAGAGCCGACTGGAAAAAGCTTCGAGATTGGTCTACCGATAAGAAGTGACGAGGGATGAGGTCCCAATGAGCGGTTTTCGAGCTCTCTTCACACAGTTCGCTTGGACAGGTTCAGACCACGAGACGCCTCCTCGATTGCCAGCTACCATTCCGCGAGCCTAACTCCGAGAGATGACTGGACTTCAAAATATTAAAACCATCTCTGAAAAAGTCAGTAGGATTTCAGTCGGTCGTTCCCATCCTCTTTTCATCTTTGGTCGCCTTTTCTGATTGTCCGGCAGTTTCAGAGGTAGCGAGCAGTGATCCGTAGTCATGCCACCCCGCCGCTCGGCTGCACCCGCCTCTCTACCTACCCCGGCCAGCTCCACCAAGAATGGGTCAGCAAATTCGACACCCGCTGGATCCGCTTCAAGGTCATTGGGTCGCCCTGCACGAGGGGGTATCGTGACTCCCTCCAGCTTGACGGATGGAGATGAGGAAGAGGAGGCCAAGGCTGAAGAGGGAGAAGATGAGGAGCCTGTCGTGACGGTGACGGTCACCAGGGGGAAGAAGAGGAAAGGTGCGTCTCTGCTCTCTTTTTCAGCAATGCCATGAGCTCGAATATGACTGAATCGAGCCTCACTAATCCTCATTGAATCCACAGCTCCATCCCAAACCGAGTCCCTCTTCTCCTCTTCCCCAGCCCCTTCATCCAGCGCCACCAGCCGTTCTACCAAACGCTACACCCTGGAATCGGTCACCATTTCGTCCCGTCGCTCGAAGCTTTCTACAGAGAAGACGACTAGCGCGGATAATCTGACTCTGGGTTCTCCGGCGAGCAAGAAAGTCCAACGGAGTAGCAGTGCTGTGAGGAAGAGCGATCCAGTAAAGGATGAAGAGGTGAGTTGAATCTTGCGCCATTCCTCGAGAGCAGTCAGGGCCTTCGAGTTGACTTGAGATCTCAGGACCTGGACGAGCTCGACCTCATCGCTGCACCTCCACCCAAAACACGGGGCAAAGGCAAAAACGCTTCGACCCAAGGTCAGCCATTCAATATCGGCAAATTCTCTGCAGTCTCCAAATCCAACCTCTCCGACCTGGCGCTATCCGATGACGAGGATGTTGAGCAAGCTCGTCAGGCTCATGCTGTCAAGGGCAAGCGGAAATTGACGCCTTCTCCTTCGGAAGACGAGGCTTTTGCGATGGATAGCGAGGAGGAAGAAATCCAGCTGGATAAAGCTATTCGAGCATCAAAAGGAAGTGCGCAGTCGAGGTGGAAGGAGAAGGTCAAGGGGAAAGCTGGTGGCGGAAAGACCGTGAAGCCTCAGCCGGCCAAGAAAGGCAACGGACGGGCTCTGAGGGTGGCAGTCGCTCGAGCTGCCGATAGTACGTGTTCCGCGATCAGCGCTTCCACCAGACTGATGGCTTTGACAGAGCGAGCCCGAGCGGAGCGCGGTGCAGCCACACCTTCTTCCCTGGATTCGCCTAAAGAACCTACTCCATCTTCCAATGACGGCGAGTCCGAATTCGAGGGCTCCCAGCTCACCGAGTCCGAGTTATCTTCCCTTTCAGCGGAATCAGAAGCGTCCGAGTCTTCCGGATCGGACAGGAGCATCCCGATCCGCCATGCTGCGCGAAAGCGCAAGTTCCAGGGCAAGGGGAAGGGCCGTCGATTGGACGGCGGACTTGTCGATGAAGATGGGGTTGACCTGTCTAAGATGTCTGAGGAAGAGAGGACGACGACGATTGAGACGATGAGAGCGAAGAAGCGAGAGGAGCGAAAAGCTTGGGAGGAGGCACGGGCGCCGTTGAAAAAGAAGCAAGAGGCGCTGCAGAAGGAGCTGGGGAGGAAGTTGACGAATGGGGAGAGAAATTTCATCGCGCTGTCCTTCGTGAGTGTCATTCATCGCCGTTGGACTGGTGATACACCTTAATGGTGCTAATGCTGTTTCAATGCAGCACCACAAAGAGCTCGAAAACGTCTGGGGTGATTTGAGGGACAAGGTCATCCCCATCAAGCCTGTTGCGATGGACGCGCATCCATCCCTCAAGCTCACACTCCTGCCATTCCAAAAAGAGAGTCTGTACTGGATGAAGAAGCAGGAAGAGGGAGAATGGAAAGGAGGGATGCTCGCGGATGAGATGGGCATGGGGAAGACGTGAGTCCCTAACAGGTCGAGCGAGCTGATTTTGCTCAGTATCCAAGCCATCGCACTATTCCTCTCCGAACCGCGGAGAAAAGCAAACTTGGTGGTCGCTCCAGTCGTCGCACTCATGCAGTGGAAGCATGAGATCGAAACACATGCGGAGGGATTCCAGGTGTGTCTCTGGCATGGACAGGGACGTATGAAGGCGGAGCAGCTGAAGAAGTATGATGTGGTGCGTTAAGTCTGCTGTACGGGAACTCTCTTGCTAACAATGTGCGTCTCAGGTGCTCGTCTCGTATGGTACCCTCGAGGCATCATTCCGGCGCCAGCAAAGGGGCTTCAAGAGGGGCAACATGCTCATCAAGGAGAAGTCACCGATGCACGAGTTCGAGTGGCATCGGTGCGCCTCTCCATTCCCCGTCATATTCGAGCTGAGACCACGCAGAGTGGTTCTGGATGAAGCGCATAACATCAAAGAACGGACCACGAACGCTGCGAAAGCCGCATTCGCTCTGTCTGCCAAGTATCGTTGGTGTCTTTCTGGGACACCGCTGCAGAATAGGGTGGGAGAGCTGTACTCGCTCGTCCGTTTCCTCGGTGCCGATCCGTTCAGGTTAGTCGAGCTTGATGGAGATAGAAATCTTCGGCTGATTTGCGGGCATCAGTCATTACTTCTGCAAGAAGTGCGATTGCAAGAGCTTGCATTGGCAATTCTCAGATCGACGACATTGCAACCAATGTAAGCACAAGCCGATGGACCATGTCTGCTTCTGGAATACCGAAGTCAGTCTCATACATTGGTCGCCTCCACGGTCTGCTGACGTCAGACAGATCCTGACACCCATTGCTCGATATGGCATCGAGGAAGGCGGTCCGGGTCACACAGCTTTCAAGAAGCTCAAGGTGCTACTTGACAGGATGATGCTGAGGTGAGCTTTGCTCTATCGCAACTGGTTCGCAGCTGGTGGCTGACGGGTGCAGACGAACCAAGCTTGAGCGCGCCGATGATCTCGGCCTACCCCCTCGAACCATCATCGTCCGCCGGGACTTTTTTTCGCCGGAGGAGAAGGAGCTTTACATGTCCCTCTTCACCGGCGCAAAGAGGACATTCGCAACATACATCGATCAGGGAACGGTGTTGAACAGTGCGTGTTTCTTCTTGACGAATGTCTATCAGAACTAAGGCTCTTTGTTTTCTAGATTACTCCAACATCTTCTCCCTCATCACTCGAAGTAAGTGTTCATGATCAGGCTGGAACGATGTCTCGATCCTGACGCATCCGCAGTGCGTCAGATGGCGTGCCACCCTGACTTGGTCCTGCGCTCGAAGACGAGTAAGGTCTTCAAGGACATAGCCGAAGGAACAGTCTGTCGGCTTTGTAATGATACGGTGCGCCTTCCGCGTCACTTTTCCGCGAATCGGGAGCTGATTGTACCGTGCAGGCTGAGGAAGCGATCGTCTCTGCTTGCAAGCACGTCTTCGATCGGGAATGCATTAGGCAGTACCTCGAGGTTCAGCAGCTTCGTGGTCACCGGGTGATTTCATTCACACCGAGATGATCTGCGGATTGCTCACGTTAGCCCAAGCCCGAATGCCCGGTATGCCATATCGAGATCTCGATTGACCTGGAGGCCGAGGCGATCGATCTGGAGGAGAGTACCAAGAGGGCTCGTCAGGGTATCTTGAGTCGGCTGAACCTCGACGTACGTGACTATCCGGCCTTGAACGAGAGCGATAGGCTTATAAGTTTTAGAATTGGAGATCCTCGTCGAAGCTCGAGGCTCTAGTAGAGGAGCTAGAGAAATTGAGGAACCAAGATTGCACAATCAAATCACTTGTCTTGTTCGTAGCCTTTTCTCGTCTTTGTCGCAAGCTGACATTCTTGCAGCTCACAATTTGTCTCCTTCCTCGATCTCATCGCATTCCGACTCCAGCGTGCTGGCTTTAATGTGGGTCATACACCTCCAGGAGATGCGAAGCTGACATTGTGCCTAGATTTGTAGATTGGAGGGTGGAATGACACCGCAACAACGAGATGCAACGATTCAGCATTTCAGTGAGAGCTTCGTTTCCTCTGTGAACCAGGCCGACAGAAGCAGTGAATAACACAGGTGTTTCCGTCTTCCTGATCTCGCTCAAAGCTGGAGGCGTGGCACTGGTATGTTGCAACGCTATGGTGCAGCATCTTCTGCTGAGGCCAAGCAGAACCTCACCGAAGCGTCGAGAGTCTTCATGATGGATTCCTGGGTATGTTTTGGCGTGTCAAAGTAGAGCTCGACTGATGAACTGCAGTGGAACCCGTCGGTCGAATACCAAGCCATGGACCGTATCCACCGTCTCGGCCAACACCGACCGGTCACGGTCATCAAGATTGTCATCGAAGACTCCATCGAAGATCAGGTATGTCGCGTTTCGTTTCGTTTCGACATCGCCGATTGACGGGTAAATTCAGATTGTTCAGCTGCAACACAAGAAGCTTGCGATGACGGAGGCCGCGCTTTCCCAAGATCCGGATGCTGCTCTGGGGAAGTTGACAGTGGAGGATGTGAGTGTTCCTCTCCACATATGACGGGTTCTGACCCAGCTCAGCTTGGCTTTCTCTTCAAGATGTAGATACTAGAGGCGAGTTGTAATTTCGGGAACGGGGAGGCTTCTGCGTGGTCTGCTCATAAATCCATACAATCGATTCAAAAGGCCCAAGCGGTCAGCATATTCGTAATGACTCGGTCTGTCTATGCAGGCCATCATATACAGTCAATACCTGAGGACATCCTGAAACACTCATGACGTTCTGCAGCTCCAACAGTGCGTCAAGAAAAGAGCAGCTGAGCAAAACGCCACGAGTGACCTGAAACGCGAGGGGTTCGCGCCGCACTTCAGCTTGGGCCCCAGATTGGCCTTTCCCAGTCGGCAAGAGAAGTTTACCTATTCGTATTGTTCGCTCCAAAGGCACTTGCGGCGGGCCTGTCCCTGATAGTCGACAGGGTATGCTTTGATCAGGTCAGGACCCCTTAAAACTCAATCTAGGTGGACGCTCATCGCCGACGCCCTTTCAAGACGCTACACATTCCTCCGTACCGTCTTCTCGCGGTTCGCTCCGCATGGCGAGATCGTTCATACTTCATATCTATCATTGGTAACCTGACACTCGAGCGACATCGCTGCTCACAGCGGGTGAGTCTTTCGAGCTCTTCGCTGCTCCTGAGATAGCGGACCAGCTTACCATCCGTACTGCTTCTGGATTCTTGCTGACCCCCCCAGTCCAGTTGATACACCTCGTCACCCACCAGCTATCTTCAACCTCCGTGGCCGACGTCACCCTCACTCAATCCCACCATTCCACCCGCCGCTCCCCTTCCCTCGTGATACCCCTACCTGAAGTCCACTATGCCCGACCCCAAAGAGAGCGATGTCCCCTTCAACGTATCAGAGCACTACGAAGTCCTCGAGCTCGTCGGAGAAGGGGCTTACGGTGTCGTCGTGTGAGCTTTTTCACCAAGCTTGTGATCGTATTGATGTGTGGAGTGGACAGCGCGGCGAATCATATCGCTTCGGGGACAAAGGTGGCCATCAAGCGGATCACACCTTTTGATCATGCTATGTTCTGTCAGAGGACTTTGAGGGAGATCAAGCTATTAAGGCATTTCAGGTGGGTACTCTACACCTTCTCCATTGTCTCCAATTGGATGGGTGTCGCCTAGCTGGAAGGATTGGATGGAGCAGACCTGTATGCTGATTGGTGTTGAAATAGACATGAGAATATCATCTCGATTCTCGATATCATCGCCCCGCCTTCTTATGATTCATTCAATGAGGTCTACCTCGTTCAAGTGCGCCTTCCTCCCCACTTCGATGAAGCACGCAGCTGATCTCCGCTGCAGGAGCTAATGGAGACCGATTTGTGCGCCACGCGGTTTCGCTTCCCTCTCGGACCCGTGCTGACAGGAGCGCAGGCATCGTGTAATCCGGACACAGGAGCTCTCCGACGATCATTGCCAGTACTTCCTGTATCAGGTGTGTCTCTCTTATCTCTACAAATACTTGAAATTAGGCTGATACCGAAGCAGACCATTCGAGGCTTAAAAGCCTTGCATTCCGCCAATGTCCTTCACCGAGATCTGAAGCCGTCAAATCTGTTATTGAATGCAAACTGCGATCTCAAGGTAGGCCCAGTTTGCTAGTCCGAGGATACCTCATCTCACTTCTACGCTTCCTCGGCAGATCTGTGACTTTGGCCTCGCCCGTTCGGCCGCCATGCCGCCACCTGATGCCGGACCGAATGGTGGAAATGGCTTCATGACGGAATACGTTGCGACTCGGTGGTATCGCGCGCCAGAGGTCATGCTTTGTATGTCTGCGCCATTGCCCTCCTTTACCCAGCTTGATCTGGGTGAGAGGAAGTTCACATCGGTGCTGACGGATCGTAGCGTTTCAGGAATACACCAAGGCGATCGATATATGGAGCGTCGGCTGTATACTGGCGGAGATGAGTGAGTGGGACGAGTGCGGACGTAGCCAGGGCTGATGAAGGTAGTCAATGGAGAGCCGCTGTTCCCTGGACGAGGTAAGCTGCTATCGTTCTCGAGGTGTTCTTGCTGATATCATACCTTACAGATTACCACCACCGTGAGCTGAGCCGGCCTTCGTATTCGCATAATCTCTGATCCAGACTAGAACTCTCATTGATTCTGGATGTGCTGGGGACTCCGACGGTAAGTTTCATACACTGTCTGATGAAGTAACGCTGAGACGGAACCAGATGGACGACTTCAACGAGATCACTTCAAGCTCATCAAGGTCAGTTCGCCATCTATGCTGAAGTGAACGAAGCTGATCGTCTCAATTACAGAGATTACCTGGTAAATCTGTTTCGAGGGGAAATGGTTGATCTTTTGCTGACCCTAGGTGTGCTTCAGCGAGCCCTCCCATTCACACGGCGAAAAGACCTCTCTGCGATCTGCCCAAAGGCGAAGCCATACGCTCTCGATCTTATGCGAAGATGTCTGACGTGAGCTCTTTCCTGATCATAAAAGGTCTCGCTCACATGCGACAGCTTCTCGCCAAGAAAGCGAATAACTGTAGAAGGTGCTCTGGATCATCCATACCTCGAGGTGAGAAGACTGCGCTTGGACGAGAGCGCTTGTTCACGGTCGTAGCCATATCATGACCCTAAAGACGAGCCTGGGGCGGAGCCGCTCAAGCCCGACTTCTTCAGTTTTGAGAACCGACAGGACGGGCTAGCGAGAGAGATGCTGAAGCGTGAGTTTCGTCATCTCACGCAATCAGTACCACGCTGACGCGTTTGGACAGGATTGATATACGCCGAGATACAGAAACCCATCCTCGAAGGTAATGAATGACATGCCGACGCACTGAGAAGATACAGCCCGTTGCCAGTCATGCAGGCGTCATGAAATAAGGAGAAATTGGATACCCACATGGGAATGCATTGATTCTGCAGGTCTCTTTCATTCCGGTGTTACTCTCTCGCCTCGGATGGTTGCTCAGGCTTCCTCGCCGTTACGATCAACGCCACAGACCTGACCCACACCTCGCCATCCCCGAAATCCCTCCTCAGCACCTCTTCGATCCTCTCAAACATCTCCCACTTCTCCTTGTTCCTCTCCCCCCCCCACCATCCCGTGATAACCTTCACAACAACCCTCATCTTCCTACTCAGATCCCTCGCGTCCTTCCCACCCTGCTTCAAGTCGAGCGCCTCAATCTTCACATCCTCCATGCCCAATTCGCCCAGTGTCTGACGGACGAATCCCCGGTCATGCCAGTATCCGTTTCGGAGTGGGATAGTCGCGGATTCGAGGGTACGTGTATTCGGCGCGGTGGGGATGAGAGATTGAGCGTGTTAGAGGAGGTAGAAGGGTCCGGAGTGGGCTCAGATAGTGAGTCCTAGGATTCCACCGGGTTGGAGGACGCGGATGCTCTCTGTGCCACGACAAGTTTAGCTCCACAATAGCAAGATCAGGAGAGGGGGAGCGGGGGAGAGAAAGGGGACTGACCTTTGACCGCCCCGATGGGTTTTGGCCCAAGCATGTACACGAACTTGCCCAAGACGTGTGTGAAGCTGCTGTCGGGAAGGGCCATATTCTGATACGTGAGACCGCATCAGTCCACCAACAATCCTTTGACTCTTCGAGGATTGGAACAGGAGGATTACGTACCATGAACCTCGATCTTCTTCACCTCGACGCCATTCCTCCCCCTTTTGTCGCAACCTTCCCACGCACCGCATCAAGCAGACTCCCTTCCACGTCCCCGGCAACGACGAGCAATCCCTCCTTCGTCCCAGGTTGATCGAGGAGTATCTCCGTGCATTGACCAATCCCACATCCGATGTCTAGGATCTCCAACGTTGGAGCAGTGGTAGAGAGTGAGGATGGGAAAACGCCGGCTTGGGTGAGAAGAGCGAGTGCGGCGGGAGAAGTGATGTCGCTCTTTATCGCATCTCCGTTCACATCGTCGGAAGGCACACGTTCAGAGCCTTCGTACGAATGGCAGACCAGGTCATCAAGTTTTGACATCGCTCATTCTGGCGTACCCAAGAAGACCCGAAATGACAAATCCCACGGGGACCGACGACCGATTCTTGCTAGGTCTTACGTAATGCCCAGACCTACACCCGGCGATCCGTGTCCTCCCGATTTCCGGATTCCTCGGCGGCTCACACACGTCGTCAGCTCGGCCCAATGACCGACCACATTACTCTTTTGATCAAAGATCGAAAGACTTTTACACTCGACAGAGTAGCCTTCACCTTCCCCCTCCACCATCACCTCTTTCCGCTCATCCTCCGTCGCCCACCATCGTCGCCCTTCGCCAGCTCCGTCAGCCTCGCTTCCGGCTACCCAGGATGACCGATTTCTCACCCTCACGGACAGCCACTCCCCAGAATCCTTCTCGAACAGCATCCCCCCTCCCAGCTTCCAAAGCTATCCCGAAAGATTTCAGATCCTCCCTCGCGGCATGGTGGTCCAGCTCGGTCTACAAGGACGCACGATATGCCGAAGAGCGACTCCTGCGTCGATTGGCGATGTTCGTGCCTCTCTCTCCTGAACCCGTCGCAACTGGGTGGTTCGACTGGGGTGGGCAGACCACTCCTTCGACTCTAGCAGTGGAGACCAAGCTCGACGCCGCACAGCAGGAGATGGGTGATGCGAGAGCTGGAGATGCAGTCGTCAATGCAGTCCCGGTGACCGGTACTGGACTGGTCGCGACACTGCGCAACGTGTTTGTGCCTACCCCAAATCCCAACCTAGCACCCGCCCACCCTGCCGATCCGCTCGAGAGCTCCCCTTCCCCGCCAGGATCGGCAGCTTCCTCCACCTCGTCTCTCACCAAAGGCGAGAAGAAATCGCTCAAATCGCATCACCTGGGACACAAGCACAACCATGAGGATTATATCAATACACTCGAGATCTCCACGCCTGAGAATGCTTCTAGCCGAGAAGCAGTAGTGGTCATGCACGGATACGCAGCGGCGCTCGGGTGAGCTCTCCTTTCTCCTGTCTTTGCTCGACTTGGCCGATGATCGCGGTGCCAGCTTCTTCTTCCGAAACTGGGAATCCGTCGCCACGAGCGCCGCCTCCACCGGCCGGCGGACCTTCTTCCTCGACTGGCTGGGCATGGGCCTCTCCTCCCGCCCCTCCCCGCACCTCCTCCACTCCCCCTCATCCACACCCATACCCGCCCGAGTCGCCCGCGCCGAGCACTTCTTCCTCGACTCTCTCGAATCATGGCGCGAATCGACCGGTGTGGACCGTATGGTCCTCGTCGGCCATTCACTCGGCGCATACCTCGCTTCTGCCTACGCGGTCCGGTATCCCCATCGGGTATCGGGGTTAATACTGGTCAGTCCGGCGGGGATACCGCATGGGCCGGAATATAAGCGGTATGCACCGAGTGGGGAGAAGAATGAGGGGGATAGGGAGGAGGCGGTGGATGCGGTCGAGCAGGAGGTCAATGGGGTTGAACATCAGGCCAAGGGGGAGGCGAAGCAGTGGGGTAAAAACCCGTCGCTTACGAGACGATCAATGATGAAGTGTGAGTCGGCATGATGACGGGCTTGATGAGCAAGCTGACCATGATTTCTCGAACTTCTCTGCTTGCATACCCTCCATTCTCGCCTTCTCCATCTTACCGATTTATCGTCCTTGCCCCTTCTCCCTGTACCATTCTCGCTCGAAATCCCTGTACCATTCTCGCTCGAAATCTATACCTTGTTTCTACCCCTCTTGAACCACTCCGTAGTCTTCGTCTGGGGCTGGGAACGCGGTCTCTCCCCCTTCTCCATCCTGCGCGGCATCGGACCCCTCGGTCCACTATGGGTCGGTAAATACTCCTCCCGCCGATTCGCCGCGCAGTCCGAAGAGGACGTGCGGGATCTTCACGCGTACATCTACAATACAAGCATCATGAGGGGAAGCGGGGAGTACTGTATCTGTACGTGCCTCCACGGTCTCGAGTAGGGGGTGTGCTGATCGAGCGGGCGTTCAGCACATATCTTGGCGCCGGGAGCATATGCGCGGATCCCGATCGTCGATCGGATAGGACAGCTCAAAGTCCCTGTCACGATGCTGTGTGAGTTTCCTCATCACATGCGTCGAATCAAGCTGATCCTCGGGTGTAGACGGTGACAACGATTGTGAGCTCGAGCATGACTGAATAACCAATAATCTCGCTGACGCTCGGTGGCAGGGATGGACGTAGATGGCGGTCACGCATCCGTCAAAGAGCTTAACAAAGCCGGCAATGACAAGGCGAAGGTCCACATCGTTCCAACAGCAGGACACCACGTCTATCTCGATAACCCGGAGGAGACGAATAGGATCATTGATGAGGCGATCAAGGCGGTTCCGAGAGATACGTAGAGGTTAAATTTGGACGTTTCGCATATGTACGGTGGCAGCTAGCTTTTTGGTTTTGCTATACCTTGTACTATGGATCATGCTTCTAAATTTAATCTACTGGCGGGTGGAGACCAGCTTGGCGCTGATCATCGCCCTTTCATGCGGATTTGGCAGCTGCGACTTTTGTTTTCCCGATACTGAGCAAGACAAACGAGGGCCGCATAAGTTTGGAAGAGGATGAGTGCGAGAGTTCATTGGGTGGTTTCTCGAGCGCAATCACGTGCACAAATCCGACTGATGAGATAGTTATAAATATCGATGATACGGCTCATCTGGTATTCGTAGAGACTGGCGTGAGCGCTATTCGTGAAGTCGCGTGCCCCCCGATTCTAACTTCTATTCCTCCTCCGACTCTTCCCCAACTGCTCACATCAGATCGTCTCTCGATGACCAGGAAGTCCATGCTCACCGAATTGCAACGGCTCCCCGTGCCTATACCTCGCCGGACTCGGCTCTCTCCCCGGCGTCAAGTCGAATATCGGTCCAGGTGGGGCGAGCATATCCTCCTCCTCCACATCGGTGAGCGCCTCGCTCCCTGGCTGGTCCGTGGACGACGCGGACAGCATTGAGTCTCGGTTGTCGGTCCCGACGATGTTGTGGATCGTGTCCTGTTGAGGGGTAGGTGAGCTGATCTCCGTAGATGCAAAGGAACGTCCGAGGTCAGGTGGCGTGCGAGGACTCTCTGGTGGCTCTGAGGACGGGACGAAGTCCGATCCTGGCGGGTCAGAAGGGATTGGGGGGAAGGGCTTCATGATCACCAGGGAGGGTCGCCGATCGCCCGGATCATCCAAAGGGACTTGAAGAGGTTCGTTGACATGCTCGTCCTCAACGGGCTTCGGCCCTAGGTCTCGGAACGGATCGATCGGGCTATCGGGCAGTGGGCGACTAGGGCTGACGGGCAGGAGATTAGCCGGAGGAGGAACCAGGACTCTCGCTACCTCCAGTTCGGACTTGGACGCGAGTCGAGGCGGCACACGCGGGGCGTCCTGGCGCTCCATCTTTCGAGCGCCATTCGCGATCAAGATGTCTTATCCGGCGGTCAGCTTTACCTTCATAGACAAAATAAGGAGCTCACCCATCCATTTCTCGTCAGATTTGAGCTTTCGGCCGACCTCCTCGGGACTGTTGTTCCCTGAGCTCAGACCGCTCGCGGAGTGAAGCTCGAAATCCACCTCGTGCTCCCTCTCTTTACGTGCTCGGGCCCGCTGCTCTTCCTCTGTCTTGACCCTTCTGATCGTCCGCTCCCTAGTCTTGCTGAAGAAGCTCGGCCTGCCTTCACCATTGCTCATCTCGTCCGGCACACCTCGCGTATTGCCAATACTACGCGTGCGTTGCCGAAACATTGGGGACCTCATTGGACTGCCTGGATCCGGTGACGTGGGCAGTACCGCTGCTCGGAGGGGGTCATGAGTGGCGAGTGTGAGCTTCTTGGTCTTCTGACGGTGCAGCAGCATCCGATCGAAGTCCGAATCCCTCCATCCTGACGCCAAACCCGGCGTGTTTTGGGGAGTATTGTGTTTCTTGGATTTTGGCGAAAACAGTTTGGCGAATGTCTTCTTCTGCTTCGGATCGGCTACGGCGAGCTGGTACTCTAGGGGAACGCACTCTTCGAAGAGGAAGTAAGTGTCGGACGTCCGTGGATCGGCCAGCGGATCGTCAAGGGGAGGTGTTTCGTGACGATTCGGGCAGGCTTTGTACTCGATCTACGAGGACACATTCAGTAAGGAAAAGTAAGAGTCTGGGATGGCTCACGATAGCCCAATTCGCCTCCTTGAATGTCAATTCTTCCCGATCAAGCCATCCACCACCCATCATCAAGTCCGCCCAACAGTCCACAAACGCTTCCTCGACGTATACCCTGCCCTGAGAGTTGCTTCTTGCAGTAGAGTCTTGAGCCAAGGCCGAACCGATCCGCGGTGTCGTATCGTATGCAAAAGGTGTAGCACCTTTCTGAGACTTGTACAGACGCTTATGGAGTTCCTCTCGTTCCTGCGGCCAGTCGCTGATTTGGGTTTCTAATGGACGGGCAAATGAGAGTGAGGTGACGAGAAGAGGCTCGGTGCGGCTGAACCCGCCAGAAGGAGCGGCGAAATCGGTCCAATCCATCGTTTTTCGACGTTCGCAAATGCTCTAGCGAAACGTTTAGCTGTCGAGCACGAAAAGGGAAATGATGACTCACGATCTTTGCACTCTCATTCAGGTCGAACTGAAGCCTTGACCTCATGTCGTCCGGTTCCAGGTTTGACAGCATCGGCGCATCGAAACCCCCTTCCTCAAACATACTCCATTCCTTCCCTGCCAGACTGTTCCAGCGACCCTCCTCGTCATCTTCGGTTCCCGACTGTCTCCGCTCATCGTGTTGTCCCGGCCGTCTCGCGCGACCATAGCTCATCGGTCTTTCCAGATTCGAGGGGGCTGAGGTTGATTTGGGTAGTGGCAGTACTTCCTTCACCGCCATGCGTCTTCGCCAGCTGGGAGCGAACTTGGCTCGTCCAGCATCTCCTCTCCGGTCATGAAGGATGACGCGGTCCCACGCTTCCCACTCGCCAGGGATATCCGCCGCCCATGACTCAGCTTGGACGATAAGGTCTTTCGAGTACGCCCGTACTGTCCGAAATGCGCGCTCACATCGGACGACCCGCGCGCCTCGTCTCGGTCCTCCGCGAGCGAGGTCGGCGTCGGTCGCGAGCATCGCAGGATAGCCGCTTACCCACTCCTTCAGTCTGGAGGGCAGATCGCTAAGCCCCAGTCCATCTTTACCGCTAGCAGTGGACCGTATGTAGGATAGTAAGAAGTGCTCGGTAGCGGAGGCGGCCCGCACGAAAGCCGCATGACTCTTCATTGCGGGGGTTGCGGTGGGGATGTCGAAGAGCAGAGGAGCGAAGAGGGAAGAGAGAGCGTGGGGAGTCAGAGCGGAGAGGTGTGAGTGGGCGGCAAATCGTGAGAGGAGGTGCATGAGCGGGGTGAGGATGACATGATAGACCTGTGGTACGAGGAGAACGGAGAGGAAAGGGAAGGCGTCGATTGGGTAATTGGCAGCTACCGAAGTGCTATCATTACATCGCCTTTGAGGTCACTTCGGGTTGCAAGGTCAAGCGCACCTCGTTCTCGACCTCGCCATTCCTCATAGATCTCCCATTCCAGTACACCATGCAGCGTTTCGCCGGTACCCTCCCGCTTCCTGACCAGCCGAGAGAGAGCCCAGCGAAGCAGCCAAGCGAGCTCATGCTCCATGGCGACTTTGATATCTTGCTGAAATCTCGCTTGCCGCCGGGATGCATCGCTGGTTTCACCGCTGATCCGTCTCATCAGTACAGGCGGGGCTGAGGGTCATCCAAAACTTACTATAAGGAATTCAAATAAGCCTGTATGGGCATCCTCGTCCGAGTCTGACTCAACTCCCATGCCTGATTCGAGAACAGCATAGGCGTCGCCAATCCTGCGATCCAGTCTACATCAACATTCCACGATGCACTTCGTTTGACTGACCTCTGCGCTCCAGCTCCTGACCAACATCCTTGATCACCTTGCCGACATCGGCTAGACCCAAGGTGATCCTCGATCCGAACCCTCCAAGACATCCATACGCCCTGAGATCGGTCCCGTCATCAAATAGACCTGAACCCGTAGAAGAACGGTTCGAGGTATTCGCTAGAGGCGATGGGAGGATGTCGGTAGGGAGGAAAATGTATTTCGGCGGGAGGACGGGTGGTACTGATGGCGAGTCGGGAGGGGTGAGAGGTTGTGATGGTCGAGCTGGGAGTGTCCTGCAAATGCAACTCGTCAGCGTACGAAGCTGTTGTAGGCAGATTAATCATACTTCGAACTGCTAGCTACCGTGCCAAACTCGCCAACACTGGGATTGCGCGAGCCTCGCCCGCCAGTACTGGTTGTAGTGACCAGTATGCCATCACGACCTTTCGTTGGTGTGGTGAAGGCAGTCACCTGGGCTTTCGTGCGTTTCGTGTTGGGTCTCGAGAAGAGGGACGGCATTCCATCGGTCGAGTGAGTGATCGTGTCGGAGAGTCGTGTATCCGCGATTGCTAGGTAATCTGGCGAGTAAGAGAGTATGAAAGTGGTGTTGAGTAGAAACGCCTGATATCGTGAAACGTCCGTCCGTCCCTTGCGTCGGTTTCCGATCAAAGGAGAGTCGGGGTCCAATGGATTGTCTGTCCAGACTAAATGTCAGCAGCCCGCTGTCGTCGATCAACCGCGGTACGGTCGGTGATCTGTCGGACTCGGCGGTTCAAGAAAGAAAATGCCTCCCTTCGAAGGACCAAATCCGATGTTTGAGTTGATTGGCGCGTGGGGAGGAGATGATAGGCGGTCCGAGCGCTGATGATCAATGTGAGATGGGATCAGGGCGTCAGATCAGCAATCAATGAGCATCATCAAGTTCTCAAATATAATGGAAGTCTCTACTACATCCATTCTTCACCCGGCCATGCATCTCGCATCAAACCGAGTAAAGGGGAAGGGACGTGCCTAGACGGCTTGTGCGAGGGATAGGTCTTCGCGTGTCATCTCGGGCAACCAAGCTGCCTCATTCACGAAGATTCGATCCCGAGGCACGGTCCTGCGGAAGCTCGAAGGATTGTAGGACAAGCATGTCGACCAGGAGGGACGAGTTTCAGATCGCACAAAGGGTGAAACGCGGGAATTTGGGTTTGAGAGTCCCGGACGGGATCAATCTTCATGGATATTTTATCCCTCAAGAACGCTGTCGACGAGACCTGGCAACCGGATCTGTTGCATCAAGGCAGTATGATGCATCTACGCATCTACGTTTCTACAGACTGTTCTCAAGCTCCACCAACCGCTTCAGCACCCCCTCATTGGCCACCAGCTTCGCCTCATCCCCATCCACCAAAGGGCTCCTCGCCCGTCCCGAACCATACCCAAAGTAATGTGATACCGCAAGCTTCAAACCTGCCACTCCAAGCTTCTGCTGGGCGAGATCCGCGTCTGCTAGTACATCCTGGACAGCTTTGGCTCCTTTGAGATCGCCGGCTGAGATACGGGTGTGGACTGCGACGTGTGCTTTCGGGGCCCTACCTTCCGGTCAGGGGACGTCGAGGCAGGGAGGGGAGGGGGGCGTACAGGTTGACGAGAGCGGCTATGCAGCCTGATGCTCCTGCTACAAAGCCGTGGAGGGCGAACTCTCCTTTGCCCGACATCACGGAGAAGTTGGATGGATCGGTATGGGCAGCGACGCGGTGCAGGTTTCCAATATTCTAGTCGCACCGCAGAGTCAGCTCTATCGCCTGCTTGGGCGTAGTAAAAGCAGGACTCACCCCGTCCGTGAGCTTGCACCCGACGATATTCGGGTGCTGGGCTAGGTCAATCATCGTATCCGAATCGATATTAAGCCCATTCGACACCAGCGGGAAGTTATAAACCAGGACCGGTAGCGGACTCTCATCCGCAACCGCCCTAAAGTACTTGACCAACACGGGTCTCGTCATCGCCGCTGCCCAATAGCTCGGCGGTAAGACCAAGACGAACTCCGCCCCTGCCTCTTTCGCTTCTCTCGCTAGTATGAGAGTCGCGATTTTCGAGGGAGCGCCGGCACCAGCGATGAGGGTGACGTTCTGGAAACCGTTGGCATCCAGGACGGATCGGACACGCCGGATGATGGTGGTTCGTTCGTCGTTGTCGAGGTGGACGGCTTCCCCGTTGGATCCTTGCAGGACGAGACCGGCGGTGTTACCCGCTGATATACGAAGAGCATGTTTCTCGATGGAGGGGAGGTCGAGGCTTTCATCTTTGTTGTAGAAGGTCACCAGGGGTGTGTAGATACCGGAGGGTGGGACGCGAGAGCGGGCCATGGTGATATCGGGTCTCTTTTGAGGTGGATATGAAAGTCACGCATCCAGAAAATAGCTTTCCCGGCCCGTTCATCCGGGAGCACTAGTTGAATGGATCTCATCTGTTGAGGGGATGACGCCGGAACCACCTTTCATCCTCAATCTGTGAACAGAAATCATGGAAGGGAGTGTAGTCAGCATATCTAGAATCGTGCCCAAACGTCTCATCTGGTCGAATGCAATGATGTTTGGTCGGCTCCACCAGTTTAGATTGAAATGGGCAGAGACAGAGCCGTATGCCTTATCATGACCGAGATTAGTCCAATTTTGCGTATCCCCATTCTTGTCAACATCGGCCAGCGAATTCGTCTCTTTTTTCACCGAGCAGATCCAATGGTTTAGACTATAGCAATGATTTCATCAAGATAGACAATCGAGACTTGTATACCCACACCTTTAGAACGAAGAGAGTGGTCACGAATCTGGCTGGAATCAACACTCCGAAAACAGTCGAATCAACATGCCACCCCGCCTCTCCATCCCCACCTACCCTCGTCAGGAGTCCTCTTCACCCATCCTTCCCACGACTGCTCCCAATGCCGGACCCTCTCAACCTGCACGGCATCGAGCATGGTCCGTCGCGGTGCCCGATCCAGCCACCAACCAGGACCGGACTGCCAACCCTGCTTTACCCATCACAACTCCAGCTTCACCGACCAATGCCCAGCCCCGTCGGTCCAGAGCTCATACCGTCAGCGTATCCATGCGTTCTGCCCGGCGATCACCAACCGATCCCCGTCGACCGTCTTTCCTGGCTGATCTCGAGAGTGGACGAGCTGGGAGACCGCGCAGCCCTGTGGACCGGAGACGAGATAGTATCGAGCAGCAGATGAGGGGTGATAATGAGATCACACCAGTGTCATTCGACTTGCCTGATGAAGGTGGCCAGCTACATGATGAGGCGGTCGGTTTACTGGATGTCATCGATGATCACGTCTCGACCGGTATGTCCAAGTCTCAAGGGGGTATGTAGCAGCACTGATGCCAATATAGTGAATCACCTTCAGAATATGACAAACACCTTGATCTTCCCCCAATTCCCTGGTCTATGGTCAAGACGACCCGAGGTCAATCTCCAACAAACACCGAGTGACGATAGCTTGGCGTCGGTCCTCTTCTCCTAAGACATCTCCATACTAAATTCTAGCAGACCTTTGACGGGCGAAGAAGCACCCGCTACCGCATCCACCCGCCGCCGATCCGTTACCCGCCCCCGATCCTCCACCGTCTCAAAGCTCTTCCCACCTTCCGAACCACCCTCCGCTACTTGGGGGAAGGCCACCCCCGCCCCCATCGCCGAAGACACCGAGCCCTTCCCCACCGATTCGGGCCACCTACACGAGTCAGAAGGCGACCACGAGCTGGACGCACATGTGCGAAACGTGCTACATAAGGATTCTAAGTGGGAGAAAGCGAAACGGATCGGCCGAGGGGTCTGGACATTTGTCAAGACCCCGATGGGAGCGTTCACCGCGATTTATGGGTTCTGCGTGGCGTTCTGGGGAGCGGCGATTGTTCTGTTCTTGCTTGGATGGATCAAAACCGGTAGCAGTAACCAAAAAGCTGTTTGGGTTGGTGGGCATGAAGTCCGTTCAACAAGAGGATGATAACTGATCGAGAGGGTATTCAGAGATCTCGAGTCAGGTCGAGAATGGGCTATTCACAGTCACGGGGGTCGGGTTGATACCATGGCGAGTGAGGGATACCTATCGTGAGTAAGCTCCACATGCTATCCACACGACTAACCGAAGCTGGTACAGGCATGGTCATCATCTGGCGACGAAAACGCCTCATCACGAGGCTTCGGAAACAACGGGGTCTTCCCCCCATCGAGGATCCGAACGACTTGCCCGATCCCAAGGAAGCCGCCGATTATGTCTCAGTGAGATCCTGTCTCCTCGCTGAGTTTCACCTACTTATGCAATTCAGGTCCTTGGCGATGAGTTCGTGGAGCAGCTCAGATATCAGCAGGAGCAGTTCGCAAAATCGCAGGTGAGCCAGATGATTTCTGACGGAGGGAAGCTGATGAGGTTCAGACCTGGTATAGACCACATGCGACGGAGACCCATCGAGCTTTCCCCATCAGTTGGGCGCTGTGGAATACCATTGTAAGTGGTCCCATCACGTGGTAAGACAAAGCTGATTTGACGAACAGCTTATGGACGGCAACTCTTTCTTCCAATGCATCTTGTGGTGAGTGAACTCCTTTATATATAAGGCAGATTTGCTGACATGTCTCAGTGGCTGCATGTGGGGTCTAAGTGAGCTAAAAATGTCACCCTGCCGACCTGTTGCTGAAAGCCGCGACAGATCGACACAGACGGCCGGCTTGGACGACGGGTTGCCTGATCCCTTTCTCCTTTCTCTGCGGTATCGGGTAAGCTGTCTTCCTCTATCATGTCTCAACCCGCCTGATCTTGCTCTCAGGGCTGCTGTCCTCATCTGGCAAGGGTGCGCATCCTACAGTCTTTCTCCTCATAATTGCGCTGACCCTGTCGCAGATCTGTCCGAACCAAGAAGACTGCAGAAGTCGAAGAGAAGCTCCGCGCCGGCCTTGGTGTCCCGTCAGCCAACGACGGGGTCTCCACATCTCGGGATCGAAGAGGTAGCACCGCGAGCAACCGCCTGCGAGACCGAACAGGTAGCACCGCGAGCAACCGCCCACCCACACCGCACAGTCCCACGGCACTTCCAAACGGTGAACCTCAAAGTGAGATCAACGATAAAGCGAAAAGCCCTCGTCGGACCACAGTCACATTCGGGGATGTCAAGGATCCAATGAGATTGCAAGAAGCAAATGAGGGAGAAGCCCAACGGGCGAGAGTTGTAACGATTGCAGCGCCAAGCCAGACTCTCGAGGGTGGAGGTGGAGCGGATGGGGGGGAAGATAATGGAGGACCGCGGGATCGGGAGAAGTTGGAGGATTTGGCCCCGGTCGTTTAGAAGAAAGTATGGTATCCGTCCATTGGTACCAAACTGTTCTTAGGCTAGTGCCTTCCCCTTGGGCGTGAGATCTACCATTCCGATCAGTAGATCAGCACCCGGCCAACCGGCAGCCGATTGATTGCAATCAGCAGAAAACCGAGTAGAATTAGGCTGCTTGTCTCGGTGTGTATGTTTGAGCAATCGGATTAAGCCGATCGCACGAGAGCATCCTCATTTCGTCGAGCTGTTCCTACGCGAGCGAGTCGACGACAATACGATCAGCCTTTCTCATGTTCCCTCGGCAGACAACATTGCGGATCTACTCACCAAAGGATTGCCTCGTGAGTCATTTGACCGCTTGCGTGATCTGCTTGGCGTGACCCCAAGATCGATCTCGTCTCCCGGTCACGTGACCGCCTGCGCACCCCGCCGCCCTCAAATTTTCAACATGAGCGATTGCATCGAGCCACACACAACAAGCGGAAGCAAAGCGCCTGGTCAGACATTCCCAAAACCAGATGGCGTGCTCTACTATTCCCAAATCAAAGGCGTGCCGTGATATCTCCGGGTTGTGGCCGGCAAGATCTGAAATTAAAAATTAGATCCGTCGATTACTTTCGGCATCTAGGATACCTGACCGGAGGACAAAGGAGAAAAAGCTTGTCCCCATCGAACGAAATCCGCGAATCTCGGATTCGTCGGCCGGCCGGCATATCGGCGATTGGCCTGGGGGTGACTACGGTTTACCCAAACTCCTGTGGATCGCGGACGCCTCGGCGACGTGGACTCCGAGGGTCCGGGGTATGCTCATGCTCACGCGAGGTCAGTCTGCAATATTCGGTACTGGCTATACGGTGATCGAAATATCGAAAAAGCATATGAGGATTGATTCGCTTGAGAAACAAGAACCCATCAAACTGATTCTCAGGAGTAGGGATAAAAAAAACTCCATTCGCGGCTTGATCGCGCCCGGCCGTATCGCTTTTCGAACCGCCAAGCACGTCTTTTTCTCATTCAACCTGTCGCCGCCGCCTCACCACACACGGATGTCGAGGTTCTCCGATTCGGATGTCCGATCATCCTCCTCACCGCGCAGTCTCCCCATTCCGCGACCTTACTCATCTTCCTCCCCCGCATCCTCTTCCCAGGCGAAAGCGAATTCCCCCATCCAAAGGTCATTCAAGCGGATGAAGATTGATTTCACCGTAAGTCCACCACCTCACTTCATCCCTTCATGCATGCATCCGCTCAGTCAAGTTAGTCCGACGTGGTATGCCCGTTTTGTCTGATCGGGATCCGACAACTTCTCTTCGCGCTCGAGAAATACGCGATCATACATCCGAATTACCCCATCATCCCCGAGATCCGGTGTTTGCCGTATCAATTGAATTGGTACCTTTCGGAGACACCTGTAGATCGGATCGAGGCGAGGAGGAAGCGGTTTGGGGTGGAGAGAGCGGATGCGGTGCAGAGAAGCATGACCGAGAAGACCGCGGCTGTGGGTCTCAATTAGTACGCCACGTCCTCCATTCCTAGCCGCTTAAGCCAGACTGACTGCCGGGGGAACAGTGCCCAATCCGGACCGATGTCCTCCAGTCACCTCGCCCATCGACTCCAATCCTATGCCCTATTGCACTACCCCGAACATCAACTCAACCTCTGTATCGACATGCTCACAGCCTATCATATCGACGGGCGTCATCCGTCCGACCGAGATCTCCTTGCCGACTTGGCGGTGAAACATCGGATATTCCCAGATTACGATTTCGTCATGGCCTGGTTGGATGGGGATGAGTGTGATGCGGAGGTTAGGAGGGCGTATGTCACCGCTCATCGGTTGGGGGTTACGGGTGTCCCGTTCTTTGTGTTCCAGGATCGGTGGGCGGCGAGTGGTGCTATGGGAGTGGACGAGTTTGTGCAAGTGAGTCACCCTCCTTGACGTGGTACATAGCACAGGCCTGATGTGTTTGACAGTTATTGGAGGATATCGTGAAGCGGGAAGGAGACGGATCGACCACTCCCTCACCAACATCCACCGCAGGCAGTCCGCAGAAGGATCTAGCGAAGCAGGCGGCGGGCATACCCACGGGTATAACGAGTCCGAGATCATGATTCTTACCTTTGCATAGTTACGCATACCGGATTTTACCTTGGGACATTCTTGTAACCATACATGCATGCGATCGTCTCCTCCCTCTCCATCTTGTTACCGGCGATCCGGCCTCCGGCCCCCTCTACTACCTTGGGTTCCAAAGTTCCACAGCCAGTTCGCCTCACACCCGGCGATACAGCCTCATCCAGTATCTCGTATTTTCCAACTTGACCGGCCACCCCGCCCCTACCCCCTCGGGAAGGCGATACCACCTACTATCCTCGCTCCCCACCGTCTCCCATCCACCTCCATCCCCAAGAAGTACCGCGTGAAGTACCATCCACACGGGCCACTTCCGACCTTCACTCCCGATCTCAAAGGACGAGAGGTCGCTCGCGCTATCGGCCACTAGGAACAAACATCCGGGCGGGGTATGCTTGGTGAGGTGGCGGAGGAGGGAGATGGTGCGCGGTCGGGATTGGGAGAGGAGCTCTGTGAGGGTGAAGAGTAGGGTGATTAGGTTCGGTGATGAGCGGGTCAGGAGTTCGGATAGGTCGGCATGCGAGGGGGACAGGAGGTCGCCGCGGGTGTATGTGGTCGAGAGGATTTCGGCGAGGTCCCATCCGGAACGAAGAGCGTTGGAGAAGAGGTCGAGTGTCGGTTCCCATTCACCGATATCCGCTCCAGTCCAGCTGAAGCACGCTCGCTCCTTTCCGTTATCCGAAGAACGATGTGCTTGAGCATGTATGAGAGCCGCAATAGCAATTAGCTCGGACCCGGCTCCTCCTCCAAGAGAAACGATAACTCTCGTCTCCCCATCGTCATCGCCCTCGAATATCTCCATCACCTCCGAAAGACTACCAAGTAGCTCTCGGAAGCACAGCGCCCGACTCGGCACCCATCTCCCCACATAAGTAGGTAAGAGCGTCTCATTCCCGAACACCTCGAGCCATCTCCGGTCGTAAAGCAGGGACTTGATGTGCTGGACCGCGGGCAGGAAGGTGGGTGAGTCAAGGGTCGAGCGAAGGGATTGATGGATGAGCTCAAGGATTGCGGGGTCGGTCGGCGAGACGAAGAAGGAGGAAGCGGACGTTGTGGTCGGGGAGGATGGGGCATGAGGCCTAGAGGAGGAGGAGGAGGGGGGATGATTGAGCGTTTTGGGCTGGGATTTCGAGCTAGGAGGCTTCGATTGGGACTTTGGGCGAGGTGGTCCTCCTGCGCGAGAGCGGTGGGTCATAAGTGTGTTCAACACATCTCGCTCTTTGGATACCTCGGAATGCTCATTGAGGTGGAGATCTGTACTGGGTTCGGAATGCCACGTCATGCTCTGATATCTGGTGTCGAAACACACTATGCCAATGCTAGCCTTGTTCTGATCTTTTTGCCTCTTGTTCACGATCTCAAGCCGACATTGAATCCAAATCCGAGGGGCACAGAGAGCCTGCCAAGTCTTTGAAACCTAATCTTGCTCGTTAGAAGTCATCCAGATACGCTCTCGCCCCGGGGCAACTCTCTGTGGACCCGCCACTTGATTCTGAGTTCTTCTCGCCGAGAGTCTACCTCGTGTCCGGTGTCCAAGCCCTGAAAATCCTACTTGAGAACGCACACCGACCTACATGGGGAAGGCTGAAGCTGGAACGCCAAAGGCTATCGCCAACGCCATCAAGTCCAAAGGTGACTATGAATCCCTTCAGTCTAGAAAACTGAATGCTGAGTGGTGATTACAGGTCTCGGTCGGCTACGATGGTATTGCCAGATATGCGAGAAGCAATGTCGCGACGAGAATGGCTTCATGGTGCGTATCACCCGAACCCCACTCTTCTCCTCCTACTGAGATCTGGTTTCTTTAGGCACATACACGATCCGAGCCGCACCTCCGAAAGATGATGACCGTCGGCCCCAAAGCCGGTCAGACCATCGCTGACTTCTCCCGTCAATTCCAGTACGAGTTCGTCACCCTTCTCCGAACTCGACATCAGACCAACCGAGTCCGGGCGAACGCGGTTTACAATGAGTACATCCAGGATAAACATCACGTGCATATGAACGCGACCAGATGGGTTACTTTGAGCGGGTTCATCATGACGATTGGGAAGGCGGGGATTGTGAAGGTTGATGAGGATGAGAAGGGGTTGTGGGTCACTTGGGTGGATAGCAGTCCGAAGACTCTGGCCAAGCAGGTGAGTATGCGGCTCTCGCAAGGGAGAAGAGCTGATTATTTGCTAGGCAGCGTTGCAGAAGAGGGATCGAGCACAAATGGACGGCGAAGAGAGGGAGAGGAAGCTTCTCGAGGACCAGATTGAACGCGCCAAAGCCGCTCATGGGAACGATGAGAACCAGGACGTGGGATTGCAGAAGAAGGAAGGGGAGAAGGTCACACTCAATCTCTTCGACTCGGCAAAACCAGACGACAACATCAAATACGAACCCGACATCCCCGATGGCGTCAAAGCAGTTCCATCCAAAACTCATTCGCCCGATCCACCAAAGCCTTCCATCTCGTTCGGTACCGTCTCCACCCCATCCGCCCAATCCGCCGCCATCGCCAATCCGCTGAAACGTCTTGCTCCAGTCAATATCTTCAAGCAAGCGAAATCCGCCAAAACAGAAACGGAAAGCGATGCGGGCACGGCAAGAAAGGGATACGTATCCGAGGCGGAGAGGTTGATGAAGGAGGATCAGGCGAGGAAGATGAGAGGAGGTCTAGGAGGATATGGGGGCTTTGGGCCGAAGCGGGAGACTGGGGGCGTGGCGCCGAGGAGGTTCGTCCTTCAATGAGGCTGTTTATCCTTTGTAGCACTTCTTCCCATGACCTTTGCTGAGAAGGAGGCATATCATCGATCTTTTCAGCTTAGGAGCATGTTCTCGTTCCATCGCTCGAAGCGTGGCGAGATGGCGTGCGACTTGTTCGAGTAGGGCGAAGGCGTTCGTCTTCTCGATCAGAGAAAGGACTAATTCGTTGTTGAGAAGATGGCTGTCAACCATGGTATGATTCGGCTGAATGGAGCGGATTCTGAACGACGAAATACTGGCATTCTTGACAGACATGCGACTCTCTTTCTTCTCATCGCCGATATTTTCGCCACTCTAAATCTTTGCTCAACCTCATCTTTGTGCAATTCTGTTCACCATGCACGGACAATCAGGACAAGGTATCCGACGACCTCAGTCCGGCAATCGGGTTCTTCGTCCATACAGCGAACGAGGCGGACAACACTCCAAGCCCCCGGGATCTACCATTCCGTGGGAACTTGCAAACATGGTTTTATCGATTGTCGCACTGGTATACTTCAATGCCATCTGCAAGGACGAGGGCTCCAAGGCGAGCCGCGAGAGAGCTGAGAGAATTTCAAAGTACCCTCAAGCAGACTTCGGATAAACTCACCAAGGTGATTCAGACGGTCTCAAGTCAACAGCGAACCGCTCATTTCCTCTGATTGAAAGGGGCGATGAGGCATGCGAAACAAGCTCTTGAGCGCATTCGCAGTCAAGTCGGCGGATCCAACATTGTTCTGGCCAACGCAAGCCCTACTCACCACTGATCCCTCTCAGATACGCTGTGAGAATGGTTTCCGGACTGGACCGGTTGCATGAGTGCTCAACGGACGGGGAAGGCTTGTAGTTGGCGAGTAGCTCTGAATTATCTGATCATGTGGATAATGTGACCGCGTATATCCGCTCCCGCCTTTTCTGAAGGTGGTGGTCGAGACCAGTCGGTTGTCAAGCCACGCATTTCCCGTGATAACGCCGCCGAACACTGCATAAAATGGTCCTTCATCAAGTCGAATGGTCCTTATGAATACGATTTATGCCTTCTCCTTTGCACGAAGTTTGGAGGAGGGCGTATAACGCTGCCAAGTAGATGAACGTGGACACACTCATCAAACAGATAACGGCCTATGACCTTTGTGAGGTTCGGTGGAATGGGGCAAAGCTGAGAGATAAGAACTGGCATTCTTGCCATCCGTGCATTCAGTAATATCTCTCTTCTCATCAATCGCCCAATTATGTTGCCACTTCAATTTTGCTCGGCCTCTCCATTTACCGTCCTTGCCATGTCTGTTGCGGCGTCAAAGAATTTCAGCGACCAGGATAGGGTGTCCAATGATTTCACTGTCGCAAACAGGAGTATCAGCAAAGCAAATAACCAAGCATACACCATCTGGCCCGGTAAAAGTCTCACATTCCGCGAATATTGACTTTGGTGGCAGATCAGCTCGCACTTTCCATCGCATTCAGCGGATGGCCACCCGCTTGAACCTTGATAGGATCCATGAGGCCCTGGACTTCACGTATGCCATCACTGATTTCCAACATCTCAAATTCACTGAGCGCGTCAAAGATTGTGAGGACTGGTTGGAAGATGATGAAGCTTCCAAGGGTTATGAAGTTTTCGGGCAGAAGCAACCTGCGCTGTTTCTGAATACTCCAGCCGGCCGATTGCACATGAGGCTAAATAGGACTAAGCTGACGCGGCAATGCACGAGGAGCACACCATTGGAGGTGCGTGATGCAATGAATCAGATGGATGCAGGGTCAACAGCATATGTTGCCAACAACCCAAGCGCCTCGGGATCAGGAGGGTGAACCCTGTCGAGTGTATCGGGCTCATACTCAAGCAATGCTACTCTGTGGCATCCTACACGTCAATGGATCGTCCTCCGAATCCTGGGTACACGGGCATTGGTCTCGGTGCATGTATACCTTATCCTTGTTTGAATGATAGGAGGCTGATTGGACATGAAGCGAACTCGAGGTCATAGGTATGGAGTTGATAGTCTAAGTATGCATGTGTCATGGATCGTGGTTCTACTGGACCAAACATTAAATTTATCAGAAATCATACTTGATCTCGCCAAATTCAAGTCGCCTTCCTGAGGCCTACTTGGGCATTCCTGATGAAACAATAGTAGCAGGACTGTGCCACATAAGTCATGACCTTCGAAACCGTCCTTTCTTGATAGAAGTATGCCTTCCCTCGGACGGAAGCTTGGAGGGTGGTATATGACTCTCTGGGGAGACAAAGGCGGAAGCTCTCGTTTTTACAGGAAGCCTACCAACCTTTGCGAGATTCAATTGAACGGAGCGAAGTCGAGAGCGATACAAACTGGCTATCACGCCACCCGTGCGTACGTCAATCTCCCCCCTTGTCATCACTCGCCTATTTGTTTTTGGCCACTCAAATTTCGCTCAGGTTTTCCATACGACCGTGCTTATATGTCGCTTTTGGCAAAGAACATCCCATGACCGGACCAAGGTATCTCACGACCTTGCTGAGGCGGTCATGCAGCTCACGGCATCAAGCGATCTGGCAGGCGCCCATGGGAGCAAACTTCAGCACTTTCCATTTCAGGCGACCTGATCTTGATGGCAACCCGGCTAGGATCGACACAAGAAACATTTGACAAATCCAACTTTGGTATTGGCTCCAGCGTGGATTCTACGAGACTCGCAAGGTTTCTAGTGCAGGTTGGGACAGTCCGTGGCGAACTCACCCGGATGATCAATACGCTGTCAGAACTCAATGAATCCACTCGTGTTTAACAACCTGAGTGGGACGGTGAAGGATGTGAAAGGATTGGTTGCGGACATTGACAATCGTCTTGTGCGGATGATCCAGCGCATGAACCTCCAGTCGTTTCGTGAGGTTGTGGACGAAATTGGTCCCAGCACTGACCCCGAATATCGCAAATTCACAGAAATCCTCAAAGGTTGCGAAGGCTGGTTGCTCCAGGAGAATGCCTCCGATAGTCATGAGGAATTCAGGCAGAAGCTTCCGGGAATGTTTTCAACCATTCCGAACGGCGTAAAGGAAAATGAGCAAATGAGATATGATATGACAGAGCATTGCGTGGACATTGCGATTCCCGCAATGAGGCGCGGTGCAATGCTTCCGCCAACTTCTCGTGAAAGAACAAACACGGGCACTCCACGCTCTACGAGGGGAGGAGGAAGCGTGCCCAATGTCTGCACTCCACAGTCAAGCAATCCTTACACTGCGCAAACCCATGGGTTAGTGGATTGGGCTCCGCATCCTTCCTACATGGGCAGGTCAAATCCTACCTACATGGGCAGTTCAAATCCCGTCATGCCAACTCGGGGAGCCGCACCAACTGACCAGCAAACCTCCTACAACTACACGTATGTTGCGCCGCGTTGTGTGCATACCGAGCCGTATACGTCCCCACGATACGCGAGCAGTTCAAACTCTGGACAGACCGGTGGGAGGGTCACGCCGGGTGCGCATCATCCTTCTCACCGGGGCTATCATTACGGTGCGGGGAGGGTAGCTGGATGCGGCCTATCGCATAATCCTTGTACGATCAGAGCGTTGATTGTAGAAGAAGTGGGACTTGTGGGCAGGTATTGAGTCGATGGTGTATTTATGTATTCTTATGTTGATATTTCCAGGATTGATTACTACACTAGCTCATTCACTATTAGCTCATTCCAATTGACAAGCAGTTGAAGACCCGCATGGCCTTGACAAATCGCCTTGAAAGTCCGGCCCGCAAGGCTCGACTCTCGTTCGTTTCGTTGCCGCGATCTCTCAGACTTGGCTTTCGCCCCAGTATAGGTGGGATCAGTAGTCAGTAGTCTCGGTAAGTTGTGCCTATACCCCGTTTCCTTGCTCTCCTCGTCTTTGGCGGGCCCGACCGGGCCACCAGGGACAGGACCATCGAGTACATCGGCAACTTCCCCGCTCGGACGTATATGGCGGTAATCCCTTCTGGGTCAGCAATCTCCATGCCTGTGAGACGACCGTGAAAGAGGTGCATGGCGTAGGTCGTCCCGTATTTGGAACGGCACGCGAGGGTAAAGCCACACGCATGTGTGCCATGCTCCAGGTCAGACGTGAGTAATACTTCTTGGGCGCCCATGAATCCGACAAGAAAGGCGACATCAGCGAGCTCGGGTAAGCTTGAGCCAACAAAATTGACGACAGATAGGTCTTCTCCTTGAGCGAGTCGTAGCGTAGTATGTAGCAGCACGTTTTGGACCGCTGAAATTTTCCTCCTCGACAAACGATTGATATCACGTGACGGAAATTTGCTCGTGCTCCCCCGCCAAACCATCGCGTTCCTTCGTTGTCTTTCTCCTCGATCAATTTGATGGGTCCCCATCTGCCACGTCCTCCAGTCAGATTCACCACGCTGGGAAGATGCTCATGGGGAATCAAGCACTAGACGGACGGATTAGTGTCTCGAGAATATATAGGAAGCTCGCCCTCTTCGAATTTCGAAACGGAGGGATGGGTGCTGAAGGTCTCGATACATTGCTAGTATGCAACTTCTCTTTACTCCTTGAGCATATCGCCAGAGGTTTAAATGTGACCTTTGCAAGGGGATTGAAGATGTAAATTCATCGGTATTGTGGGGTCGAAGGCAATTCTGCTTAAAGAGGGGCGAAGGGGCGAGTTTCGATGTCGACAGTGATGTGATAGAAAGGGTCCATCAATAGGTACTTTCTCAGCTCGCTGTACTCAAACAGAAACCTGGAATCGTTTCCGTCTGCCTGCCTGCTCGCCTCTTCAAACCCTTGACTCCTGGTCCCCTTAGTGATCATTCGTTTCTAAAAGGTGAACGACCTGTCTATTCGCTCAAAGAGGCAATCAAAACGTGTCTCGAAGCTACGAACGCTCGTCGCGTTCTTCATCAGACCTTTGCATTCTGCCAATCATCTCTTCCCTCCGGCTTGTCAGCTCAGCGCCGTTGGCGAATATGGTCGTCCACAGCGATGCGCGTGCACGGATCCGATCTCTAGGGCAGGAAACTTTAATCAACTCTTTCGCAGGAACGAGCAACGCGACCTCGCATAGCAACTCTCATGAGGCTGGATCTTCAACTAGTCCCCGGAAGCGAGCAGACTCAGATCATGTGGTTGACCAGCGAGCTCCCGGGCCACGACAAGCACGTAGTGGGTCTGAGATGCTTCTCCCTCGCCGAGCTGGCTTTTAACTCTCGCTGACGGTTGACGAGCAGATCTACCGACCGCAGCAGACCTCTTCGTCCCCTCCCTTCCCGGCATCCCCAATCTCGCTTCTCATCCCACGTACGTCGTTACTCCTGCTTTAGAACTACAATGATCTCCATAATTATGCAGACATCCGCTCACACTTTATGCTGGATCGCTACCGAGTTATCCTGGAGAGGGGCAGGGCGGGGGCGATGGAGAAACTGGGAAGGATGCGCAGATCTTGTCAGTCCAACACACAAGCTTACAGCTGAGGAGCAGAAAGGCGGAGGGGATTGATTGACGGTCGCTGATGATTGTGCAGCTTCATGATGGCACGAGCACGGAGATCGGCGGGGAAGCAGAGGGTGGTCTTCTGGTTCAACGTGGGTCTCCAAGCGTTGTCGAGAACAGCTGGAAGCCGTGAAGCTAAAGCAAGCCGTCCGTCTGCTAGAGCTGACCTATCCCTTCATCAGGGAGGGCCCGGCTGTTCCTCTTTTGACGGCTCTCTTATGGAAGTCGGACCTTTTCGGACGGTTCCAGCATCACAGACAGCATCAGGACAGGTCGAGGTCAGGCTTGTCGAGGGAGGGTGGGAGGAGTTCGCTACGATCGTCTTCAGTGAGTCCTGCTCTAATCTGCGGCTGTGTTCCTGCTGATGGAGAACCAGTCGATCAGCCGCCTGGAACAGGATTGTCATACGTGCCGACCAACGGGTACCTCCATGAGCTTGATCAGGTATGTCTGCGAAAGTCGCGATGCATTCTGCTGATTGGTCATGAAGGGCTCAAGACATCTCATCAGATTTATGGATAACTTCTACTACGTCTTCCCGGAGCTGAAAGGCCTAGATGTACGCCTGTCGTCCCCCTCCGAGGTCCAGATGCTGACGGAACCAGACTTACCTCGCCGGAGAATCCTTTGCGGGGCAATACATCCCCTACTTCGGTGAGTCCGCTGTCTGTTTTGGCACCACGAAATTGACAAGATTCCAGCCGATGCCTTGATCAAGACGACCTCCCTTCCCGACTTCGTCCTGAAGGGCATCGCTATCGGGAACGGCTGGATCGACCCAAAGCAGCAATACCCTGGCTATGTCGACTTCGCTTATGAGAAAGGTCTGCTGAAAGCGGGCACACCGGTACGTTTACTCATTCTAGCTCGGATTTTGTGCTGATAAGTCTCAACAGGAAGCTATAAATGCCGAAAATGAATTGCAAAGATGTATGAGCGAGATCGAGAAGTACTCGGATCCGATGAGTACGCCGGTCAATATCGACGGATGTGGTGGGGTCATGGATGCGGTGTCCGCTCCGTTCACGCAGGAGTAGGTCCCTTGCACCTAGAGCACGAGGCTTAAGCGAATGCTGATGAAATGATAGGTTGAACGGCAAGCGAGTCTGCATGAATGTCTATGACGTTCGGCTAGTGGATGACTGGCCAGAATGCGGGATGAATTGGCCTCCTGACCTACCCGACGTGTACACCTTCCTCCGCGTCGGTGAACCCCTCATTGAGTCTTTTACTTGTGCTTATGATTTTCAAGCGTGACGATGTCGTTCGTTCCCTCCATGCTACGTCAAAGGAGACAGCCTGGGTCGAATGTGATGGCCGCGTCTCCTCCGAGCTGCACTTGCGCGCATCCCCGGCAGCCGTCGCCTTCATCCCGGGTATTCTCGATGCGGGCGTTCAGGTCCTACTGTTCGCTGGTGCTGAGGATTTGATATGCAACTACAAGGGGATCGAGAGGATCGTCGAGAACCTAAGTTGGGGAGGTATACAAGGGATGGCGGTGAGTTTGCGCCTAGCTGGGCAGAAAATAGCTGACGACGCCCGCAGAATACGACGATTCAAGAATGGTATCTGAATGATACTCAGGTTGGGGTGTGGCAAACTGCACGGAACCTGTCATACGTCAAGGTAAGCTTCACTGCCCATCGATGACCCTAACTGACGGGATCTTGGCGGAACAGATCCTTGCGTCCTCGCATATGGTTCGTGCCTCATTCCGTTCGTCTGTAGGAGGTGTCTGACTTCACATCCCTTCAGGTCGGATTCGATGTCCCTCACGTCACCAATGACATGATCTCCCGCTTCATGGACGTCGATTTTGCCCTTCTTCCCGGTATCGAGGCGTCCTCCAAATCCCGGATCGGCGATTCCGATCGTCTTTCCCTGTCCCTAGCTACCGGAGCTGCAGTCGGTATGCCGCTTTTCAAAGGCGGATCAACAAATTGGGAGGGTGGGTGGACGTCCAACCATTCGCAACTGACAGCTGATGGTGTGACCAGCATGGTACAATGCTGGATCCGCCTTTTTGATCCTTTTAATCCTCATCTCCTTCGTCGCCCTATACTTCTACTTCCGCCGCGTGGCCCGTCTTCGCCGAAGAGACGGTGGATTGGGTCTGCCTAGGGATGATGGAGATGGTGCGGAGAGAGTCCCGTTGGGATCGGAGCGGGTCGAGTTGGATGATATTGAGCGAGCTGAGGAGTATGAGATGGATGAGCAGGGACGGAAGAGGAGGGTGGATTCGAGGTCGAGGAAGGGGAAGGGAAGGGCGAAGGGTGGGGAGAGGGAGAATGGGGAGACGGTGTTTGCGTTGGGGGATGATGAGGATCGGTGAGGTCGGCTTTACGGTTTTAGATTGGAGGGCGGGAAGTCATGACATCGCATGCATCATTCAGTCAAGTCTTGCAACGCTTTGCTGGATCCGCGAGGGAGTAGGTCCGAGACGCAATCGGAGCTTCGCGACCAAGAAAACTCGATGTCATAGAACAGAGGTGGACAATATTACAAACCCGTGAAATTCAGAGCAAAGTCCCGCACGACTCTCTCATGCAATATTCCCATTTACCTTCCCCCTCACTTCCCCCTCCTCCCCTTCCCCATCCACCTCCCCCTCCTCCTCCCCATCCTCCAAGTCCCTCGCCTTCCTCATCGCAAACGCCGCCTCCTTACTATAATGCATCCCCCTCTTCCTCTCAAACTCCTTATGTCTAGCTCTCGTCTCCTCGTCCATCTCCTCGTCCTCGTCCGAGAAAACCTCACCAGCGTTCGCCGCCGTATTCATCTGTGTTGCACCGAGTGGTGCGGTGATCGTGGCGACTGCTTCCGGATTCTGGTTGTTTGGGTTTGGCTTGGGGCTGGGCGCTGGGGAGGAAGATCCGCCTGGTCGGACGGGGTGGTCTTTGTTTGGGAGGGAGAAGGAGGGGGAGCGGGATGAGGAGGTGGAGGAAGGGCGACGGGCGTTGGTGGCTGTGTTCTGGACGAGGGAGGGGGAGGGCATACTGTAGGGGAGGTGGCAGAGAGAGGAGCGAGAACGAGAAAATCAAGACAAGAAGAAAGACAATGTCAGCTAAAAGCTCGTTTCCTAGACGACAGCCTGTTGGCTACCGATCTGTTCCGAGGGGAGCTCACCTATTGCGGCCTGGACTACACGGAGCAAAGGACGTGTTCGAAACCGACCGTCCACGCAGGTCGAAGGGCGAGACGTCTGGCATAGTTGAGCGCGTCAGCCCAATGCGAGGCAGCAGGAGCAAAACCCACCACCAAGAACCATATCGTTCTCCGCGTCATATCGCACAAAAGGTGTCTTGGGCTCGTCAATCTTCCTGCTCAAAAGTGAGAATGAGTGATTGCCCATCCCATGTATTCTACCAGACACCGCTGCAGCGGTATTTATCGGCATGGAGATGGGAACGAGCTTGACTCACATCAGGGAATCCTTCTCAATCTCCGTCGCCAATATATTATCCTCATCCCATTTCAAGGCACTATGCCGACCATCAGCTATATCCCATGGCCAATCATCCCTTCATCGGCGGGATGCTCGGCAAGGAATGTACAGCTCACTGCTCAATCGCCATCACCCTCTCCGCATCCGTCGCCGGGATGATCCCACCATCCTCAACAGGCTGACTCGGTCTCCGTAGCGGGTTTTTGAGGATCCCCTTTTGTGGTGGTGGGCGAGCGCTGCTTGGTGTCGTTGCGGTCAAAGGGGAAGAGAGGAGGTCGTCTGGTTCTGGACCAGGGGCGGAGGTTTGGTCGGGGATGTCGATATGCTGGGGGTGGGCGTGAGTGGAGGCGTAAGGCGGTTTCGACATGGTGGCTGGTCGAAGAATTTGGGGATGAGTGGACGTGCTGGTGGTAGTGATAAGCCTGTACTGCCAATCTGAGCTGAAAAGTGACCTCGAATCGAGACGCAACGACAGGACCCCCACCGTCATGTCTACAAGCGGAGTGGTGCGCTACTCCGTATCAGGGTTAACACCTTCAAGTATAAAAGACACGTTATGGTATGAGTGCCACGTCGGCAAGACATTTAGCGCATCAAATGGCGTTATCCAGAGCATTCCCCTTTCGTCGGTTGCCATCCAAAGCACATTTTAGATTGATCATCTCTTCTTCTCGCTCGAGCAGTGATTGAGACTTGTTCAAGATGAAAGCTCAAAACGTCGTCGCGGCCGCTGGGACGGGCGCGCTCATCCTCGCTGCTTTGGTCGAAGGGGAGCAGGCTGTCTTCCACGTGAGTGGGCATTCATAGCTCGCTTTTGGGACTCGCTTCGGTGCGACACCATGCCATACCTTGTCCGGGACCTTCTTAGCTATCTGTTCCAAACACGACCTCGCTGTCGGGAACATTGTTGACGCTCCTTTGTCCCAGTCCTCCTCTGTTAAAGCTCCCTTTGTCGAGCAATTCACCACTCCCATCCCCCAAAGCCGCTGGACCGTCTCACGCGCCACCAAGCAGACCCCTGTCGGCGATGAGACCTTCTCATACGTTGGGGTCTGGAGCGTCGAGGAGCCCGAAGTCTTTCCCGGTATCAAGGGGGACATGGGTCTCGTCCTGAGTATGTCCACGCTCCTACGGTGCTGGAACCTCGCTGATGCGAGATCGTGCAGAGTCGAAGGCGGCACACCATGCTATCTCCACGCTCTTCCCTGAGCCGATCGACCCGAAGGGAAAGCCACTAGTCGTGCAGTATGAGGTCAAGCTACAAAAGGGGCTAGACTGCGGTGGAGCGTACATCAAGCTGCTCACCGAGTCGGAGGAGTCTGACGAGGGTCTGCGTGCGGGAGAGGAGTACACCGATAAGGTCAGTTGTGACGTATTTTTTATCATCAGCTTCGCTGCGGGTCACTCGGGCTAAACCTACGCTGACATCCTCGCAGACCCCCTTTACAATCATGTTCGGTCCCGACAAGTGCGGTGCGACCAACAAGGTCCACTTCATCTTCCGACACCGCAACCCCAAAACCGGCGAATGGGAGGAGAAGCACTTGAAGAACCCGCCAGCTCCGAAGATCACCAAGACCACGGCGCTGTATACCCTGATCGTCAAGTGAGTATCGTCCCTCCTGTAAGGCTGCCATTCGGCCTCCCACGTCTTGATCCACAAGGTCTGCTGGGATGCCAGAGACAGCCATCCAGAGAGCATGTAGCTGACACCGAGCAGTCCTGATCAGACTTTCGAGATCCTGATCAACGATGAGTCCGCTCGAAAAGGCAGCCTTTTGGAGGACTTCGACCCGGCCGTCAATCCTCCCAAAGAAATTGGTACGCATTGCACAGTGAAGTATGATCTTTTGGGAGCAGACTGATCGCTTCGCGGCGCAGATGACCCGGAAGACTCCAAGCCCGAGACTTGGGTAGACATCTCCGAGATTGACGATCCGGACGCAACAAAGGTCAGTGTCGGTGGTTCAGTAACCTGTCATGCGGGTGCAATGGCAGCTTCCTTGGCGCTGACAGCTCCTGATTAGCCCGCCGATTGGGACGAGGACGCCCCTCTCATGATCACCGATACCGCTGCGACCAAGCCTGATGACTGGCTCGAGAACGAGCCGGAGACCATCCCGGACCCAGAAGCTGAGAAGCCGGAGGAATGGGACGTGAGTGCATCGCCAAACTCGACGGTTTTCGTGCTAACAGGCTGCCGGCTGTACAGGACGAGGAAGATGGAGACTGGATCGCTCCGATTGTACCAAACCCAAAGTGCGAGGAGGCTTCGGGATGCGGAACTTGGACCCAGCCGAAGATCAGGAATCCGGACTACAAGGTAAATCTGGCCTATTGTAGCTTGGATATAGCTGAAGCTCGCGCAGGGCAAATGGACAGTCCCGAAAATCCCTAACCCGGCCTATAAGGGACCTTGGGCTCCTGCGCAGATCGCCAACCCGGCTTTCTTCGAGGACTCGACGCCTTCTGATTTCACCAAGATCGCTGGTATCGGTATCGAGCTTTGGACTATGACCGAGGACATTCTTTGTGCGTTCGGACGTACCCGAAAGGAATATAAGCTGAAGCGCGTCAGTCGACAACATCTTCATCGGCCACGACGCGGCTGCGGCCAAGAAGTTCGCGGATGAGACCTATCACGTGAAGAAGACTATCGAGAAGGAGGCAGAGGGGTCTACGGATGAAGAGGACGAGGAGCCGTCGACGATGCTCGACAAGATCCGGCTCCGAGTGTACGAGTTCCTCCGTGAGTCTGCTGCGAGCTTTGACCGGGTGCAAAGCTGAAGACCCTCAGACCTTTGCGGTTTTGATGTGATGCAGGCGATCAAGCAAATGCCTGACGTCGCAGCGGGTCTTGCTGCAGCTGCTTTCACTCTTCTCGGCATGCTCCTTGCCCTCTTCGGTCTCATCGGTTCCAAGCCGACTACGGTGCGTATTCAAACACGATCATTGGATGAAGCTGATTTCTTCCTCTGCCTCAGGTGAAGAAGATGACAACGGCGAAGGCGGTTCCTGACAAGCCAATCTCGGACGCTAAGGAGGTCGCGCCCGTTGCGCCTGCTGGAGAGGAGGAAAGGGAGGCACTTGAGGAGGCGGGTGTGGACGTGCCTTCGGTCAAGAAGAGGGCGACGCGATCGACAAAGGATTAGGAGAGGGAGGGCACAGACCACCTGTAGATCAGGGCGTGTAGGAGTGGATAGGGATGGAGAGGTGGCGAAAGCAGCCGGCCGGAGATGCAGCGCTGAGACAGCAGAGTCGAGAGAGGAAGGCGTATGAAGATAGCCCACTATCCAATGCATTTCTTTTCTGTTGAAAGGCGTGTCAACTATCCCGCCTATCTAGCTAGCTGACAGGCCTCGTTGGCATCCCGATCTTCGCGGACATCATCAACATTTTCCTCCACCAGGACACGTGGCATTTCGCAAAATATTTCGGTCCTTTGCAGCTGAAACTGACCTTTCCTTCCAGAGGTTTGATCTGTACCTTTGACCATAACTATAACGATGTCGGTCGACGAGATCAAGCCTAAGTTGAGCAAGGAGGAGAAGAGTCGACGAAAGGAAGCGAAGCTCCGTGCGAAGGAAGCAGCGAGCGGAACCCCTTCTACTTCGATTCCTGTGCCCGCTTCCGATGAGTCAAAGAAGGACAAGAGGGATAAGAAGCGGAAACGCGAGGCAAATGGCGAAGGTTCAACGTCAATAGCACCCGGGATTTCCCATGCTCCCGTAGCTGAGAGGCGTGAAGCCGACGGGACTGACCGGGAAGAGCGCAAGAAGAAGAAAGAGGGGAAAGCCAAACCTGCCGAAGCCAATGGCACGAACGAGCCCGAGCCGACCCTCTCGGACCCTGCTGGACCGCTCTCGAAGAAGCAATTGGTGAAGCTCGCCCGCACTCATCGAACATCCACCTCGCCATCCACTTCAACCTCAACTCCAACCTCGGCCACGCCCACCCCTCAGCCCTTCACCCCCGCCCACCAAACCTACCTCTCGACCCACACCATCACCCTCACTCCCTCCCTCTTCCCACCCCACCTCTCCATCCCCACCCTCCCCATCCATTCCAATATCATCACCTTTCTGAGCCAATTCAAGGAACCTACCCCGATCCAGGCGTGTTCGTGGCCGCCTTTGCTCGCTGGCCGGGATGTGGTGGGCATCGCCGAGACGGGGAGTGGGAAGACGCTTGCTTTTGGAGCGCCGGGGTTGAACAGCCTCGTTTCGAGTTCTCCGTCTGATGATGGATCGATCAAGAACGGTGGAGAAGGAAGGGGGAAGGGGAAAGGCAAGGGGAAAGATTGGATTTCGATGCTAGTCCTAGCCCCGACCCGAGAGCTCGCACTCCAATCACACGAGACGCTCGTTTCGCTCGGTCAAGGACTGGGGATTGCGAGTGTGTGCTTGTTTGGAGGTGTGGGGAAGGATGAGCAGTTGGGGGGATTGAGGAGGAGGGAGGTCAGAAACGTTGTTGGGACTCCGGGGAGGACGTTGGATTTGGCGGATGCGGGGGATTTGGATCTATCCAAGTGAGTGTCACACCGCATCAAATATTTCGCGACAGGAGTGCTATAGCGGAACTGGGAAAGCTTCGTGAAGGGGACAAAATTTGCTGATGAATGACAAGTGTGAGATACCTTGTGCTGGACGAAGCGGACCGGATGCTGGATCAAGGGTTCGAGAACGATATCCGGCGGATCATCGGACACTGTCCAGCGAAGGAAGAGAGGCAGACCGTCATGTGTTCGTCTCACCACCGCTCTTTGACAAGCACAGCTGACTTCGGCACCGGGTAGTTTCCGCGACATGGCCAGAGAGTGTCAGACGGCTGGCGAGTACTTTCCTCCGGGACCCCATCCGGATCACCGTGGGGAGCGACGAGTTGAGTGCGAATAAGCGGATCGAGCAGGTCGTCGAGGTGCTCGATCATTCGTCGCAAAAGGAGTCGGTCTCATGCCTTTGTCCCGAGTGATAAGCTGATGAGATTAGTGCCCGAATGCTGCATCATCTAAAAGCACATCTTCGTGCCCACCCCTCGTCATCTGCGGCTCCGACCCGGATACTAGTTTTCGCGCTGTACAAGAAGGAAGCTCAGCGGCTCGAATCGACGATTCGCCGAGCGGGGTACAACGTGGGAGCTCTGCATGGCGATATGGGCCAAGACGCGCGGTTCAGGGCGCTCGACAAGTTCAAGAATGGGAGTGTGAATGTGCTTGTCGCTACAGATGTGGCGGCACGGGGTTTGGATATCCCGGATGTGGGGTTGGTGTTGAACGTCACTTTCCCCCTCACTACTGGTGAGTCCGAGCCCAGAAAACGGAATTTGCAAGAGGCAAGAGCTGATATGATTCGATGGATCAGAGGACTTCGTCCATCGAACTGGCCGGACTGGACGAGCGGGGAAGAGTGGGAAAGCAGTGACTTTCTTCACTGGAGAGAATCACGAGCGGTCCTTGGCGGGCGAATTCATGCGGGTATTGCGAGATGTGGGAGCTCAGGTGTGTACAGTCTGAGGGGATGAAGTGGAGTGCGCTGATGGTCCCCAAGATACCGAAAGGAATGGACCGGTTTCCTTCCACGATCAAAAGGAAAGGTGAGTGAGCCAACTCCGGCCTTGTCATCCAGCTGACGGTGTGTTCAGAGCACGGGTCAGCTTGGATTCATGGTCTCGTGAGATTGGTTGGGTCGCTGACGAAAAGATATCAGGTCATATGGCGCATTCTACAAGGACGTCTCGGATGCACCGGCGGCCACGAAGATCACATTTGACTAGAGGCATCTTTCATGGGAATTGCCACTCTCCCCGTTTCCGTGTGAAGGGGAACAGGGAAAATTACGTTGGTTTGGGCATCGTGTTCCTGGGCGGATACGGGAATAGGCAAAGACCGGGATCCGTGTTTCGGAATGGGATCCTCATCCTTTGTTGCCGACACTGTACTTACATTCAGACTCGCCATCATCAGGCACAGTGCTCATACAAAGCTATTCCCGCTGCGGCCTCATCTCCATACGACAGCTGTATCCAGACTCCCGCCCATGCAAGATGTCGCTCTCCAGTCTTTCTGGAGTGTTAGGCTTTGAATCTTTGCCACCTGGTATTGGCGGAAAGTCATTTTACGACCTCTCCGCCCGATTACCGGGCAATGATAAGGTGTACGACTTTGTGCGTCGCTCCTCGCTATCCCTCATCCCGAAATCCTTGACGAGCTGATTGCGGGTGTAGGCCAAACTGAAAGGGAAAGTCGTGTTGATCGTCAACACGGCTAGCAATTGGTACATCGCTCTCCTCATGATTGAAATGAGCTGATGAGGTCTTAGCTCCTTCACATACCAAGTCAGCGATTCCCGTCGTACAAGAGGCTGCACTGATGGAATGGTCATCAGTATACAGGTCTGGAAGAGCTATACAAGACGTATGGGGATAGGCGGTTCGAGGTGCTCGGTTTCCCTTCCAACGACTTTGCGAATCAGGAGCCTGGGACGGATGAGGATGTTGCTGCGTTTTGTACGGTTCGTCGTCCCCTCACCCCCACCTCGCAATCGTCTCATCTCGATCATTGGCAGCTGATGGGTTGAGCAGGCAAATCACGGTGTAACCTTCCCCCTCATGAAGAAGGTCCGTTCCCGTCCCGGTGGCCAGCTCCACGTCAACTAAGGCTGACCCTCGCAGACCGAGGTGAACGGCCGGAATATGAACGATGTGTTTGCATGGTTGAAGTCTCAAACAGGCAGCGGTACCGGTGGAGTCCTGGGTACCACCGCGATCAAGTGGTGCGTCCTACTTTGAGCGGAGTTTGACGAGGCCGTTGATTGGGTGAGTAGGAACTTTACGAAGTTCTTGGTCGATAAGGAGGGGACGCTCGTGGCGAGATATGGGATGTTCACGACGCCTGAGGCGTTGAAGGCGGAGATCGAGAAGCTCTTATGACGTGTTGGCGCGAGTACCAAGTACCGGGCGGGGTGAGAAGGACATTTATGGGCTCGTCCAGGGTTTGGGGACATTCTCGCTTGAGGGGGTGCCAGAGCGGAACTGTTGATTCGGAGCTGTCATGGAATATATTTTGGGCTATTCGGGACGCATTGGATGAAATCCTTTTCCAAATCTGGCTTTGCGCGTTGGCTGCAGAGTCACTGTAGGCTGCGATGGAGTCCTGACATAGGCAGATTTGAAGCTTAGGGCCGGAGTCTCAAGCGTTTCCGTCGGAACGGGGTTTCCTTTGTCAGACGTCTCTCCCGGTACAGAATCTAGAAATCCTCTTCAATCACCTATCTCGGTCCCAGACGCCTCACCTCCGGTCCACCTCATCTCGCACTCATTTTGCATATATCATACGTGCACGAGACACGATAACGTCTTTCCCCTTCTCTCCAAGATGCTAGGTACGCCCCTCGCCCCCTTGCTTCCCCAGCTAAACCCCGAGTCCCAGTCGTGGGCCTGACCGGCGGCATCGCCTCCGGCAAATCCACCGTCTCCACCCTCCTCTCCAGTACGCACCATCTCCCCATAATAGACGCCGACCTCCTAGCCCGCGAAGTCATCGAGCCAGGTACCTCTGGCTACACACTCGTCGTCTCCCATTTCGGAGCCGATCGGGTCCTCCAACCTGACGGAGTGAGTTTGGATAGAGCGACGATAGGCGATATAGTATTTCGTGATCCCGAGGAGAGGAGATGGTTGAATGGCGTTGTCCATCCGCGGGTGAGGAGAGTTATTGTTAGGCGGGTACTGGGGTGTTGGCTTAGGGGGGAGTGGTGTGTTGTGGTGGACGTACCGCTGCTTATCGAGGCGGGGCTTTGGAAGTGGACAGGGGAGATAGTCCTCGTTTACGTGTGGGTTCACGCCCTCCTTTATGATAGCTCATACTGATGGTGTGGGGTGTAGGAACGAGAAACTGCAACTCTCCCGATTCCTTTCCCGCCCCACCTCCTCATCGCTCTCCCTCGCCCAGGTCCAAGCGAGAATATCCTCTCAAATGCCCCTATCCACCAAAACATCCTACGCGACCTCCATCATCGACAATTCCGGCACACTCGCCGACCTGACTTCCCAAGTCGACCGACAAGTTTCGCGCTGGCGCGCACAACAAGGTGGGAGTAGCGGGTGGTGGTGGAGGCTCTGCTGGTCGTTCCCACCTGTGGGGCTTGTGGCGGGGGGACTGTGTTTGGTGGGGAGGTGGTGGAAGGGTAGGAAGGGGGTGAGGAGGAGAGGGAGGGGAGAGGTGGATAGGGGTAATGGGTGGGGCGAGAGTGACGGGGAGAGGATCGAGTTGAGGGAGATGGGGAGGAGGAGGACGGCGAGTTCGAGTACGACGGAGGATTAGACGAGATGGATCCAGAGGATTTAATCCTGCATCAATCATTTCGCCCCTCGTCGACCTCCGGGCTGAACTGGTTTGCGTTTCATATTGGGCAACTGAGAGAGAGGCATAGCGGCAGAGGGAGTTCTAGACGATAATCTGCCCTGTCGGTCGACCGCAATGTGTATGGGACCAGGCAGGTTGGGTACGCTCTCTTTGCGAAGTGTTTCATGAGCGGGTGCTGTTCTCTCAACGTCCTCGACCTGTTGAAAAAGACAGAAATGCAAAAAGTGTTGCATTTTCCTGCATGACAGTCGGTATGTCACAGTGATCAGCATCTTGAAGGGCAGAAACGAAAGCATATCGGTAGCCAGCATCATGACCATACAGTCACCATCCAGGCTCGCACGTCTCACTTCCTGCCCCCTCCGCCGCCTCATAGGAGTACCTGCGCAATGAAAGCCCCAGCCACCTCCTCCAGCGTCCTCCACTTCCACCCCAGCATCGGATACGAGAGCGGTACAATCAATATTGGCGCGTCATCATAAAATCAAAAGATGAAACGCTGATTCTGCAGAGACTCGTCGACAGCCTGATAAACTTCCGATATCCGGCCACGCGAGCTTCGATCGACGCCAGACGACCAGGACAACCCGCCACCGTCCGCCATGACCTCCCACCACCCGCTTTCCTCTATCGCACATTCAAACCCCGGTACGACCAATCACATCGTCCCATCCTCATCCCTCTCAAACGGAACTGCCGGTATGAACCCCTCCACCACCCTCCCGACCCTCGCTCCTACCCGGCCCGTCGACCGCTACGACTCCCCGGCCTGCGCCCTGCCCACGGGCACCCTCCCTGACTGGGACGCGGCGTACGAGACACAACGTCGAGAAAGGTGGGAGGAGAAGACGAAGGTCGATCTACAGGGATGGAGGGGTGGCCACGGGTATGCCTTAGCCCGATTTGGTTTCTACGTGGTTCTGGCTGATGTGAGGTTGTTCATGGGTCAGACCGGTGAGATCGAGTTATGCGAGAGTTGCATTACCTGGACAGAGTTATTTTGGGCAGACTGTGACTGGGACTGTTGGAGTTCATCTGCCTAAGGAGATGGTAAGGGTGGAGCGGGATTGGTCGGGTGGGGAGGTCTGCCAGTGAGTTCCACTCCGTCACTACCCTTAGACCGAGGTTGATCGGGTGGTTTAGGTTTGAGGCGAACTTTCCTTTGGAGCTTGAAGATCGGGTATGACTATGCTTTCCAAGCGGTCCAAGGGTACAGCTTATGTACGGATAGATATCCCCAGCACAATGGCGGACCTTTATCACCACCCTCAATGAACACCTGACTCAGGCGTACTCGGTGAGAGGGGCGGTCGTGGATAACTTGGTGGCGCTGGCTACTTGGTGGACAAGTCTCCTCTGGCGGGCTTCGCATTTCGAGAAGGTCTGCGGATTTCTGATCTGACCATTCGAGTCAGCTGATTTGGGCCGCGGTGTAGCAGCTGAGAAAGGCAGAGGTGTTCATCGAGGAATCTAATACCGAGACCTTTGGACCGAGGGGATTGCGCGTGCTGAGCCCGAGATTCGTAGCACTGCAATTCGTGAGTCGCTTTGGTCGTCTGCTGGATAGCATTGACAGTGGTTATGGGTGCATAGCTGGAGATCGAGTACGTTTTCTTGACTGGGCAATGAAGGGTCAAATGCTGATGTTACGCAGGTATCACTAGGGGTTCATTTGAGGGTTCGAGGGGGAGACCCGGGCATCGTTTGATGACCATCGACAAATCTTCGGTCAGACAAACTTGTCTGACGTCGAATACGGCTCCTCAAATCCCGTCTCCAACGCTGTTTCTCGGATCCCACTTGTAGCCTCAATTCGGCCCAACGACTCGGCTACATAGAGCCACCTTCGGCCGCAAGGGCGGGAAATGCACGCGCCTACCAGAGGATGCGAGAGGGGAAAGCGCACGCTGGAGGTCATGACTGCTCAGTCTCCGAGTTGTGCTGATCTCTGGACTGTAAACATCAGGTGGAGAAAACACGGTTCATCAGGAAGATGTGCCAAGTTCTTTCATGAAACAATATCTTGCTCTTCTCGTCTCGCCTAGATGATCCCGATGATATCCACACCCTTCTCCACCTCATTTCGTCTTATTCTTCGCCCCCACCCTCCGTCCCCCTCCCAGAACCCTCCGTCTCTGCCTGAACATATGCGTATACAGCACGTACAGCGCTACTCACTCTCATCAGCCTAACCCCACCGCGAACATCCACCTTCCACAGAGAAGTCGCAATCACGTACCAGGCCACCAAATGCAGAACACAACCAGCCTCATGAGCTCCATTGCGCCCCATCTCCCCACGACCCTGGATTTCGCCACGCTAGCCTGCGCCATTCTCCATAACATGCCCCTCCCAAAATCAGAGCGCACAAGCGCTTTCCCGACTGAAGCGGGTAGGTACTGTATCAGGTTGGTGAGGGGAGATAGGGAGGACATGGAGGTTGGGATGTATGGAAGGGTGGAGAGCGGGGGGAGGGTGGAGAATGATAGGAAGGCCTCGGAGGTGGCGCCGAGGGGGTAGAGGGGGATGAAGGTCGTGTATCTGCTCGGATCAGCATGGATCCGATAGGTTGAAGCGGTGTATAAGCTGGGAGGGGAGGAGGGGAGGAACGAACCGGAGGTAGTTGAGCCAGTCAAGTTGGATGCCGAGCACCGAGAACGCGTAGAACGAGTATCGGATGACCTCTGTGACCGACCATGCGAAGAGCATCGTCGTCAACAACGGGCTGCCATGTGTCTAGCACCATACATCAGTTTCGTATGTCCATCTGCGATTGATCAGGGAGCCAGGTACCTCCGGAGCCGCCTCGACGACCACCCAGATCGTCCATAACCGACTAGCGACCTGCTGCGCGGTCGTCCCCACCGGGCTCCGAACCCACCCCAGAACCGAATGCACCACTTCCAGCATAGCCAGGGTCTGGGTGTATTTCGTCCACCATCCCAGGTGCTTGTGGTCGTACGAGTTTCGCAGGCGGTCTATCTCGCTCGAGAAGGTTGTGGAGGAGGAGGAGGTGGAGAAGAAGCGGGAAATCAAGGGGATCGTGTGGATGGGGGTGTGGGGAGAGAGGACGGATGAGAGTGTTCGGAGCAGGAGATTGAGCCAGAGAGCGGTGGAGAGGAGGTTGTAGGCGAGGAGATAGATCTTGAGCGGGGTGTGGCGGGATTGGACTGCGAAGGGTTAGTCTGTGTAGTGGATGAAGGAGTGAATGAGTACCGGTTTGGTCTTGGCGGTGGAGTCGGTCTCGTTCTTGGTCGACTCGAGCTCGATTCGACGAGGACTCTCTGGCTGACATGTCGGGAAGAAAGATGTGTTGTGACCAACTTTACTTCAGATTTCGGTTAAATCGATCCATTCACCCAAATTTACGGGGACGCGCTCTCGATTCTGACCCAAAGGCTCCAGTATAAATTGGGCTGCCTCAAGAGGAAATACATTAATGTACATCGAGATCCCCCTCGCTCACGCCGCCTTGATCCTCTTCCCAATCTGCGCTTGGTAACCCGCCTTGATTGCGGATACCGAGCGTCCTGACAACTTGTCAGTGCTGGTCGCCAATCATACAAGCTGAACTCACGAGATCCACAAGACTCGCAAGTCATGAAATACAGTCGGTTCTCCTTCCCAAGCAGAGTGTCCGGGGCCTTGCAGATTTTGCACGTCACATACTCCACTACTCAGATCAGCTCCACCCATCCGGGTCAGGCTTTCGCACTTACCGATGTACTTCCGGAGCACGTTCTCAATCTGCTTCTGCGTGTATCTCCCCTTCATCACCAATCTCTGGGCGCCGTCCACGGACCCCTGTGTACCCAGCTCAGAGTAGAGGAAGTGAATGACGTGCTCAGGTTGCCGGTGCATCCGTCGGCAGATGTCGGTAAGATTCGCGAAGACGGTCTTCTTCGTGCCCTCACGAGCGACTTGTGGAGGGACAATGGTGTATCGCCGTTTCTCACCGGCGAGCTCGGGATTGTGGGTATGAAGGAGGGTGAAGAAGCGTTTCAATAGCTAGCTCTCGTCAGCCTCGACTCAGTAGCCTAGAGAGTGAGGTCACCTCTGGGTAGGTCGGATCCCGCCCCTCAAGCACCCATGCCTCCTTCCCATTCTCAACAGCTCCACCCACGCCATTTGGCTTCTCAAACACGTCGTCTCCCAGATCCCCATCAATCTCCACATTCGCGTCCTCCTCGTTCTCCGCGTCCATGTCGTCGAGCTCTTTTGCGAAGTCTGAAGCCGGCTTGCGCGATTTTTTCTTCTTCATGGGGACGTCGAGACCATCAGGAGTGGGTGCTGCTGCCTTGCTTGCTTCCTAACCCGTCCGTCAGCCTACGACTCACTGGGGAGATAGCCAAACAGCTATTGCAAGAGAGAGAAGACTGACCAAGTCTAGCGGGATCTCCTTCTTTTTCTTCTTTTTCTTCTTCATATCCGCAAACAGGTCTGCCCCATCGCCGTCAACCTTATCCCCGTCCACAGGCGTCGCAAATCCTGAGCCTCCATCCTCCACTGCCTCAGGGACTGCCACAGCAGATCGTATGGTACGGACGAGCATGATGGGTAGGGAAGACAAGATAGGTAGGCATGTAACGAAGGATGAGCGGTAGAGAGAAAGTGAGAGGGTTTGTGGAATGGGTCCGAAAGGGGACCACGAGGATACGCCAATGAGGCGATAATCCCGAAAACGCCGAGCTCGAGCTTTCAGTCGTCATTTCCACTCACCGCCGACCACAAAGTCTCCCCAACCCTCTTTCAAAGACTCTTCCACCCCTCTTTCAGAGACTCTTCCACCCTTCTTTCAAAGACTTCAGAACACCCCATCAATTCAAGTCATAAATGACAAAGCCAGAGATCGCACAGACAACAGAGACAGAAATTCACTACAAAGTGAGCTGTTGGACTGAAACCATGTGAGTTCATCGAAGGGCTGAGGAGATTCGGCTTTGTCCCGTTTCATATCATAACCATGCTGCATTCACAGCTATGCGAGTCTTTTCTCTAAGCCATTGCCCCTCCTCACAGCGCCGAGGCACCCTACAAAGCAT
>JAABUP010000215.1_pt1 | contig 130443 bp, 123 predicted proteins | sample 5559201 | NCBI WGS metagenome assembly JAABUP01 (sample SAMN10711887, study PRJNA513373) | rock metagenome | isolation source: Antarctica rocks | place: Antarctica | reverse complement strand
GTACTGGAATATATAAAAAACCAGGATGAGGATCCAAAAGACGAAGACTTTACAATTAGTGAATAAGCTTAAAGTCGACTTCAGTCGATAACAAATCTATCGGCCTTCAGCCGATAGTAGTTTAATTGAAAATTTTTTTGGGTACGAAAATCAGAATCCAAATAACTTATCAAAAAATTTGTCAAAGAACGATGAGCCCAAAAAAGATCCAATTACCATTAATTTTACCGATTTAGATCACTAAATCATACGGTTAAACATACGCCGTATTTTTTGCTTTTACCGTTCTTGCCTTCTTTGTCCATGTATTTAATTCTTAAACATGGCAACACAAACTTTCACCACTACTTACGAACCTATAGAGTTCGAATCTTTTCTTGTTGAATGCGTTTCTAAATCTGTAAAAACCGAGATTTCTAAACTGCTTGAATCTCAAAAGCCAGAAAAAAACATCTATACAAGGCAAGAAACGGCAGAACTTCTAGGTATTTCTTTACCAACCCTCAATGAATACACCAAGCAAGGAATAATCACGGCTTACAGGCTCGGATCTTCGGTACGTTATAAGTTAGACGATGTTGAGCGTGCCCTTGTTGTAGTCAAAACAAATAAAAGGGTTTAAATCATGCTGCCACACGATTCAAACCCCAAAGTACCTTTAGCTGATAGTCAGGATAAAGGTAAGCAGTTCCTATCAACTGAACAACAAAAATTGGCTGCAGAATTACGTGCCGCAAATGAATATCGCCGCGTACTAAAAGAATTAGCTTCTTACCCGGCACTAACGCGGCGGCAATTAAGTATCATTACCAAAATCGAGATCGCCACCTTATGCCGTTGTCTTTTTGAACTGGTTCATGATCGCAAAACTGTGGTGATCGCTTATACGGCCAGATGCATCTATACTGGTAAGCGAGTTTATCATTACGCGCTGGCCAGTAAAGTCCAAAAGGAAGGAGGCGGCGAATGTGTGCAACAGTAATCGAAATGCCAAAAACCGCGGCAGCAGCTACCCGCGGCAATACTGAAGCAGTTATTAAAAAACTGGTCCCTAAACAAGTGATCCCTAATTTAATGGACTTAGCTCGGTCTGCGGAATTAAAGCGGCTACGTCATAAAGGAGGTATCAAAAATGGCTATTAGCTATTTAGACTGTGTAGATGAAACCCCTAAGATTCAGGAACCTATCATACACAATAAAATAATAGAAGGCTTGCTGGATAAAGTAATCCGAATTGATTTTGTGCTTTTAGCGTTTCCGGAAGTAGAAGGAATCAACAAAGAATTATCAGACCTTGCGCCTTTTGTGCTAAATGAAGATGGATCATTAAATCAAGATGGCCCTTCGGAAGAATCAAAACGCTATTTGGAATTAAACAAGGAACTGGCAAAGAAAAAGATTAACAGTAAGCATCTTATCATTAACGTTATCGAAGAAGTCCTTCGGTTAGCGGTAGCCAATAACTGGGGCTTATGCAGAAATGAGACCTTTATTTATCTCTACAATGGGGCCTACTGGCATCTTTTCGATAAGAGCGAAATAACTTCGTTTTTAAGTAATGCCGCAGAAAGGATGGGCGTCAAAAAGATGGAAGCTCGGCACTATCGTTTTGCTGAAGAACTTTTTAATCAATTTTATTTTTCTGCAAATCTTCAAAAAGTAACACCACCGGCATTGACAACGCTAATTAATTTGAAGAACGGGACTTTCCGTATTACGCCAGAAGGGAGCATACTACAAGGCTTTCAGAGAAACGACTTCTTGAAATATCAACTACCTTTTGAATATCAACCTTCGGCTACGGCCCCTATTTTTTATTCATTTCTCAATAAGGTACTTCCTGATATAGAACGCCAAACAATATTAGCTGAATATTTGGCTTACGTATTCATTCAGCCCGGCGTTTTAAAATTAGAAAAGGTTTTATTTCTATACGGAACAGGGGCAAACGGTAAATCTGTATTTTTTGAGATTGTTAACGCTCTTTTAGGTAAGGAGAATATCAGTAGTTTTTCCTTGCAAAGTTTAACCGATCAAACTGGTTACTATCGGGCAAGCCTTGCTAATAAATTAGTTAATTACGCTTCCGAAATAAATGGCAGCCTTGAAACCGACTTTTTCAAACAACTTGCATCCGGAGAGCCAGTATCTGCGAGGTTACCGCATGGTGCTCCTTTTGTTTTAACAAATTATGCTAAGCTGATCTTTAATGGCAATGCTTTGCCTAAAGATGTTGAGCATACCCATGCGTATTTCCGCCGCTTTTTGATAATTCCGTTCGACGTTACCATTCCGGAGGCAGAACAGGATAAAGAACTTGATAAGAAAATTATAAATAACGAACTGGCCGGGGTTTTTAATTGGATACTGAGGGGTCTTGAACGTCTTTTAAAGCAAAGAAAATTTTCAAAATGCGACGCTGCGGAAAGGAAAGTTAACGACTTTAAGAAGGAATCAGACACGGTAATGCTGTTTCTTGAAGAATTTAATTACGATAGAGACAGTATTAATACTGTAAAGCTTTCAATTATCCACCAGAAATATAAAAATTACTGCACAGAAGGCGGATTCCGTGCTGTCTCAAACAGAACTTTAGCAGATCGGCTAAGAAACTTAGGTTATGATGTGAAAAGGATTGCCGAAGGAACTGTAGTTTATATTAAACTTAAACCCGAAGAGCGGTCAGATGTAGATAATGTAGATAATGTAGATAATGTAGATAATGTAGGTCAAAAAGAAAACTTTTTTTAACATGACAACAGAGCAATTGCGGTTTTTAAAGTTTGTCCGCACGAAAATGGTTTTTAGTTTACGGCTTAAAGCAGAAGATCAGGGATTAAAGCCTGTACCTATTTCTAAAGAGGTAATTAATAACGAATTTTTTAGTTCTCATGCTTTATATCAAATTAAAAGATTGGTTGAGATTGGGGAATTAAAAGTAACCCAGCCTTTAAAGCGATCCTATTACTACGAAGCTTTGAAGCCGGGAACGTTTGATCTCAACCTGTTACTGGCAAAGCCTATACCGGCAGACTTTGTAACTCAAACGATGTTGAATAATTTAAAAAGGGTATCATTACCCGAAGAGGTAGAAAGTACCGATTATTTCAATCTATTTCTAAAATATAAAGAAAACCGCCCTGATCTCTTTTTTAAAGTGGATTCATTTAGTGGCCGTGTTCATACTCCAGTAAGCAGCTTAAAAAGCACCTACAGGCCGCATTTATTGTTAGACGGAAATGAAACAACCAGCATAGACGTTACCACTATGCAGCCTTTATTATTAGGCAGACTGCTTTCAAATTATATAGGTGAAAACGAATACAGCAACTGGATAAATTCTGGAACCGATATATACCTAAAACTTCAGGAAAAGGCCGGTTTAGAAACCAGGGATGCTGCTAAAAAGAAGTTTTTTGAAATCCTCTTTAGTAAACCAACTCAAGAACTTTCAAATCTTTTCGGAGCCTCAAAATGGATCAACTGGATTAACCAATACAAAACTGATATTGAAACAAATAATCCGCATAATAAAAAGAACCCTCATAGCAACTTAGCCTGGTTGCTTCAAAGCACGGAGGTAGAAATAATGCGTAAGGTTTGGACTTGTTTAGTAGAAAGGGGAATTTGCTTTTTGACGGTTCACGATGAAATAATAGTACCACTAAGCAGATATAAGGAAACCGAAGATATTATGCACCTAATATTAAGTCAGGAGTTTACTTTTTACAGAATATCGTGTAAAAATAAAATTATATCTGAACCTACATTATCTACATTATCTACATTGAAGCCGGTTGAAACGACGGCGTTGGAAGAAAATAAAATTATATCTGAACCTACATTATCTACCGAAATACCAGAAGAATTACCCGCTACGGTAAACAATTATTCACGGATACGCCGAAAATACGCCGAAAAACCTGCTACAGCATTTTGGAACCTGGACTTCAATTTCTTAAAGTTGCCGGATGGCCCCATTAAATTAAATCCCTGGGAATCAATTTCAGATCCCGCAGCATTTGGTAACAGCCATTTAGAAATATGCCGCCGCAATAATGGTAACCGGACTTTCCTGCCGTATTATAAGCGGTTGCGGCAATTGGAGAAATTAACAGCCGAATAACAGCGGAATTCGATCCGGTTCACTTAACGCTTTTGTCTGTTTTCAACACATTAACCAATAGCTCAGCAGCAATTTTATTAATGGCCGATGGCTCTCTTTTTTCTCTTTTTCTTTCAAGCTGTAATTCTAAAAGCCGGATGTGGGTTTCTTCTGGGATTTCAAGCGTAATTTTTACCATGTGTCAAAGATGCAAAGAAAACAATTAACACAAAATACTTTGATATTAATTTAATTATTGTTTAATTTGTGTAAATGATTCAATTAACACAATTAACACAAATCAGAAAGGATTAACAATAAGAAAAAACAAACCTGTTCCAAAAACAAAAAGCCCTCTCGACCACGAATCGAGAGGGGAAAACGATCAAATCATTTAATTAAACTAATCATGTCAAAATTAGAAGAAAATCAGCACAAAGAAGCAACCGAGTTTATAACTGCTTTCCAGCAAAAGGCAATCGAAACAGCGGAATTTACAGTCAAGAACGGGGAAAAGTGGGATTACGAGCAGGAATCGTTAGAGTTTTCTGAAAACGCGGGGGCATTAATGACGGATATTTTAAGGGTTTCATATAACCATAGGAACATCTATAACGAGTTTGAGCAAATTTATTTGGCGGCAATTAAGAGAAAAATAGATGTTAAAAACGATGCCGACGAGATTATGGCCTTAATAAAAAATTTTGAGCTATTGAGTACATTGATAAATGCCAGCGTGAGTTACAAGTCAGAAGCCTTGCTCCTAAGCGTGCAATACAATGACCTATCAATGCAGATTAGGCGGTATATAAAGTTCGCCGACGAAAACGATACAGTATGTTCCGACACCAATACTAACAAACACTAACAGTAAAAACGCCATAAACACTTTTATCGATGAAAGATACATTGCCAACATCCCGCATAGCAGAGCTTAGAGCCTTAGCCGACAACGTGGCTCAAATTGAGTTAAACCAAGCCAAAGACTTGATCGATGACCCAACTTCGGCATCCCATCACCTGCATATTCAAACACTTGATCTTTTGACCTTATTTGAGGCTTTGTATGATTTCAATGGGATGAATGAAAGTATCCTGTATTTTCTTGAACAAGCAACAAGAGCTTTTATAAAAACAAAACCTTCACAAATGGAAGAGGCCTTGAGTTATTATTCCACCTTAATGAGGCTGATCCGCAGCCTTGCTTATGACAGGGCACTTATAGATAAAAAGTTCATAGAATACAGTAACCTTTCCTCTGACACAGAAATATTTGAAGGGCTTAAAGCCGAGGAAATCGCTTCCGCCTAAACCAGGAGCGTTAGCGGCTATAAAACAATTATGGTGTCGGATTTCAGAAAACCCCGGAGGCAAAAATGGTTGAACAGCACACAGGTTGCAATCAGGGCCGGATATTCTCCTACAACCGCGGTTGAACAGGCTTCCGGGTTGTTAATAAATGTTAAGGTTTAGGAGTACCTATCTTATCGGCACCAGCAACGTTTAAGTGAAGATACTTTTTATATATGGAAAGTAACAAAACCTGGCTTTTCTGACTATATTAAAAGGCTGAACAGCAAAGAAGCAATTCTTTCAAACAAGCCAGCCGCAGGAAAAAAAAGGGAACGCATCAGGTAATTAACGCTAACTTACTTTGAACATACTTTTTGGGGGATAATAGTCAAAACTTGTCATTGCACTTTTTTTTAAATATTTTTTCTCATGGAAACAGATTTCAACATGGCCAGGATGAAAGCATCCTTGGAAATAGCCGATTTGGTAAAACTTACAGTAAAGGCCGTTTTAATAGAACTGGGTAAGGAAAAAACAAAGCTCAACCAAAACCAAGCTTGGGCAAAATACACTCGGGTAAAAGTAGAACGTTGGGTAAGGCTTGGCCTGATCATCCCGAACAAAACCGGGCTTGGCAAAAACGCAACGGTTGAATATGATGCCTTGGAACTGGAGGCGTTGGACATGTCCAGCAACCGCCGTACGTATAGGGCATTAATCAGGGAACAGGAGCAACAAACGAAAATTAAATAAAAACAGAAAAGCCGTCTGCCGGATTTTAATTAACAGAGGAATTAACAGAGGAATAGATCAGATTCAAAACTTAATAAAACTTAACATTCAAGAATAATTTTGCAGGTCAATTATGGTTTTTACGAATCATAACACGTATGGGAGAAAACCTTATAAAACCTAATATCCAGAGACCTTTTAGGCGTAGAAAAAAGATTTCGTTTTGAGTGGTCCTTTAAGCAAAAATGTATGATTATGTTGAAAATACAAACAATTTTCCGAGACCATAAAACGACCATATTGAGTTTTCTGTAGCCCTAAAAAAAGAGGCGGAAACAACTGCGCCAGACTTTACTTTGAGTTTACTTTGAGTTGACTTTTTTAGCGCGAATAGTGCTTTTTATTAGGGATCCCCGTTCCTAAGAACCTGAAGAAACCTGAAATCCAAATCTTCAAATACGCCGTGGCGCCTTTGGCAGATTAACAGCGGAGGAACAGCGGAGAATAACAGTAAATTATCAGTAAATAAATGGCTACCTAATTAACAGGGAAGGAACAGGGAAGAAGTCTAAAATCAGAGCGTGGCAAACCGCTTAAATATTTCTGTGATCCGAGTACCTTTAATACCGGCCTCCAGGTTGCAGCCGACGTGGATCTCCGTGTTGGTTTTTACTTTTTTCGGCATGGTGTTAAAATTTAGTGGTTTGGGATTTTAAATATTCTTGGCGTTTGGCATCGTATAAAGGCTGGAGGGGCTTGCAAGTAAAAATTATGTATTGGGTTTTTGAATCATCCCGGAGCCATAGGAGGCTTACTTTTTTAGCGTTCCAAAATAGGCCGTTGCCTTCAATTTGCGGCGGCCCATAAGCTTTTCTTAAAACCTGTTCAATTAACATACTTTGACTGTAATCGAAATATAAATAGATATTGTAAACCCTATTATCAAAATACCTTATAACAAAATTGTCAAGCGTAATATCATCAGTTATTTTAAGCTGCTGAATATCCTCTAAATAATAACTTGTTAAACTAATCTTATCAATAACTGCCGTGCCGGGTTTCGGCAAAATGACATTGCTGTAGGTAGCAAGTTTAGTGATCGTATCACCCAAAACAACTCCCCCAAACCCGTTTTTTTCGTCTAAATGCGCTAATGATTGTCCCCGACAAAAAACAGGCAGTAAAAACAGTATGTATAGTATCTTTTTCATAGCAAGCGGTTGAAGAAAGAATCTAATTAAGCATGCTCCAATTCACGTGCTGTTGACAGATCGTAAGCTGACTGCAAACCCAGCCAGTATTCGGCGCTAACATCAAGCGCCTTTTCTAACTTTACTGCCAACCTGGCGTTGATATTACGCTTTCCCTTAAACAGTTCACTTAGATGGCCGGGAAGCAACCCTAATTGCTTTGCAAGCTCAGATTTTTTAAGTTTTCTTTCTTCAACCTCTTCCTGTAAGAATTCACCAGGATGAAAAGCGACGGGCGTTCTTAGCTCGTTACCATTTTTATCAAAAACGTTTCCCATAAGTATTTTTATGAATAATGATTGTTAAGCCCTTCAATGTAAATAATTTCAATTCTGGTATTATTATCCTCTTTTTCAATTCTAAACACAATTCTAAAAGCCAGGTTTACCCGAACAGAATATTTACCCTCTAAATCACCAGTAAGCTTTTCAAAATGCAAGGATTTTAAAGAACGCAAGTTGTTGGTATTTTGCGCCTGTTCCATTTGAACAACCCTTTTGATAAAGCCCCTTTCAATTTCATGATTAAATTTTGGCTTGCCTACACTTTTACCGGTTGTATAAAGCCCAGCTAAATACTCATCTTCAATAACAACCCGCATGTTCTTTACATTTATTTACCAAAGTTAGGTAAATAATTATAATTTACCAATATTTAGTAATTATTGAATTTTTTGGGTTGAACTTATGTTAAATAAAAAAGCCCTTCAAACTTAATTAAAGGGCTTTTGAACTTTTGCCACTGCTTTATTAGTAGCATAGATCAGGAGTAGTTTTTAACCGACTACAAATCTGACTACAATTATTAAATTAAGCCTAATTCATAGTCAAAAACGCTGTTTATTGTGCACTCGATAGGAATCGAACCTATATCATGAGAACCGGAATCTCACATTCTATCCATTGAACTACGAGTGCAGATTTTTATGTGCTAAAAGAAGCATCGGGGCGCAAATATATGAGTTCCGGCCGAAGTTGCCAAGCCCTTAAACATTAAAACGGAAGTGCATAATGTCTCCGTCCTGCACTACATAAGTTTTGCCTTCCACGCTGAGTTTTCCGGCTTCTTTGCAGGCCGCTTCAGAACCTAATTTTACAAAATCATCATATTTGATCACTTCGGCCCGGATAAAACCTTTTTCAAAGTCCGTATGGATCACGCCGGCAGCTTGCGGCCCGGTAAAGCCTTGCGTGATCGTCCAGGCCCGCACTTCCTGTACACCAGCGGTAAAATAAGTGGCCAGATGAAGCAAACTGTAAGCTGCTTTAATCAACTGGCTCACGCCGGAAGTGGTCAAACCCAGGTCTTCCAGAAACATTTGCCGTTCTTCGTAACTTTCCAATTGCGCAATTTCTGATTCTATTTGTGCCGAAATAATCAGCACTTGCGCCTTTTCTTCGGCTACGGCAGCTTTTACTTTTTCTACATTAGCATTCCCGGTATTTACCGAAGCTTCGTCCACGTTACAAACATACATTACAGGTTTTAGCGTGAGCAGGAACAAATCTTCCACATATTCCTGGTCTTCCACAGAAACCAATGCTGTGCGGGCAGATTTTCCGGAAAGCAGATGCTGTTTATAGGCACTTAAAACTTCAAATGTTTTTTTGGCTTCTTTGTCGCCGGTTTTGGCGGCGCGTTCTACTTTTTGCAGTTTTTTGTCGATAGATTCCAGGTCTTTCAACTGTAGTTCCGTGTCGATGATTTCTTTGTCACGGACCGGATCCACAGAACCATCTACGTGGATCACATTGTCATCGTCAAAACACCTTAAAACATGGATAATGGCATTGGTGGCACGGATATTACCCAAAAACTGGTTGCCCAAACCTTCGCCTTTGCTGGCACCTTTTACCAGTCCGGCAATGTCCACAATCTCGATTACGTTTGGTACCACACGCTGAGGGTTAACCAATCCTGCTAATTTCGTCAGCCGTTCATCCGGCACGGTAATCACGCCGATATTTGGTTCTATCGTGCAGAAAGGAAAGTTGGCCGCCTGTGCTTTAGCGTTGGACAAGCAGTTGAACAACGTTGATTTCCCTACGTTTGGCAATCCTACAATGCCGCATTGTAATCCCATGTTTTGTTGATTTTTATTGTATAAAAACAGCATCTAAACACGTACACAAGGTTTAGGTGCTGTTGTAAAATTTGCGGCAAAGATAGCAGGATTCAGCCTTTTTAATTCAAAAAATTAAACGATTTTTGCCAAGGTTTCCGGAGGTGCCATCAAAATAAATTATTGTTACAATGGAGGAAAACATAGCGGAAATTGAAAGCTTGCTGGAAACGGGCAAAGGATCAGATCTTAAAATTTTTTTGGATGACTTGAACATTTCGGGTGTAGAGCATTTGATCGGTGAGTTGCCGGAACATGCTGCCACTTTTATTGAAACGCTGTCGATCAACCGGGCAGTTAATGTTTTTCGGATATTGGATTTCCCCACGCAGGAACGCATCATCAAAAAACTTTCCGGGCCAAAAGTTACCGAGCTGATCGCCGAATTGCCTCCTGATGACCGTACCGCACTATTTAGTGAGCTGCATGGTGATACAGTAAAAAAACTGATTAATGAACTGCCGCAGCAGGAACGTAAAGAAGCTTTGGCTTTGCTCGGCTACGAAGAATACAGTATTGGCCGCCTGATGACCCCGGATTACATTGCAGTGAAAGCGCATTGGAATGTAAGCCGGGTACTGGCACATATCCGGCGTTATGGCAAAAACTCGGAAACGATTGATGTAATTTATGTAATTGATGAGGGTGGGATTTTGCTGGACGATATCCGTATCCGTGATATTTTATTAGTAGACCCGGAAACACAGATCAGTACATTAATGGATGACCGGCTGATTGCGCTGCATGTGCATGACCCGCAGGAAGAAGCAATCAATGTTTTCCGGATGAACAACCGAGTGGCCTTGCCGGTAACCGATCAGGAAAATATTTTGCTGGGGATTGTTACGGTGGATGATATTTTATGGATCGCGAATGAAGAATATACGGAAAACGTTCAAAAAATAGGTGGTACGGAAGCACTTGATGAGCCTTATTTAGATATGCCGTTGTTAAAATTAGTTAGAAAACGAGTTGGCTGGCTTGTTATTTTATTTGTGGGAGAGATGCTGACGGCTACTGCAATGGCTTTTTTTGAAGACGAAATTGCAAAAGCTGTCGTACTTGCTTTGTTTGTGCCCTTGATTATTTCAAGCGGTGGCAACAGCGGTTCGCAAGCCTCAACTTTAATCATTCAGGCGATGGCTTTGGGCGAAGTTACGGTGGCCAATTGGTGGAAAGTAATGCGGCGGGAGATTTTATCGGGTTTGATGCTGGGCGTAACACTTGGCATATTAGGGTTTTTTAGGATTTTTGCCTGGACGTTTTTTACCAACATCTACGGCCCGCACTGGTTTTTAATTGCCGTTACCGTTGGTTTTTCGCTGGTCGGCGTCGTTTTATGGGGTTCGCTGGCGGGCTCCATGCTTCCTTTACTGCTTAAAAAACTGGGTGCCGATCCTGCAACTTCCTCCGCACCTTTTGTGGCCACCCTGGTAGATGTTACCGGTTTAATCATCTATTTTTCTATCGCCGTATTTATTATGCAAGGCAAACTTTTATAGGGTAAAAACAGTATTGGCAATAATTGTTATATCATCGGACAAAAATTAAAAATGGAACAAACAGAAAATATAGAAGCCGCAGGCGAAGCAAGCGAAATGCTCATTACTTTTGAAGCAGAAGTTTACCTGCGCGAAACCGGAAAATGGGCCAATTTTTTAGGGATTGCCGGTTTTGCGTTTAGCTTTTTAACAATCATCAGCGCATTTTCTGTCGGTGCAATTGTTGGGAAACTGAAGCAAAGTTACGGTGCCGGTATGGATGCACAAGCTTTAAGCAGCGGGTTAAGCTTTTTGTATTTTATTTTTGGCGTGCTGATTTTTTTGCCTTCTTTATACCTGTTTCAATTTGCGGCAGGTTTAAAAAACGGTTTTAATTTTGGCGATCAAGTTAGTGTAAATACTGCTTTTCAAAAGTTAAAATCCTATTTCCGTTTTTTTGGGATACTGATCATTTCTGTAATTGTGTTTTATGTAATCGTGTTGGTTGCTGCTTTGGTTGGTGGTTCTGTGAAGATGTAGGAATAAAAACCGGAGTTTGGAACGTTTTTGAAAACCGAACCCCAATAATATTAAAACAAAAAATCCTGCCGTCGGGCAGGATTTTTACATTGATAAAGTTTAGGTAAAGTCATTATATTTCGAAAGAAAAATCATCGGTGATTTTTGCGCTGGTGTGATCTCTGCTTTCCGCAAATTCGTATCGTTTTTCAGCAACCTCCTGGTGTGCTTTAATGTAATCGGTAGTTTCTTTAAACCCTTCAGCAAATTTTTCAAAATCTTCTTTGTACAAAAAGATTTTATGCTTTACAAAAACACCATCTTCCAAACGTTTTTTACTCTCCGTTATCGTGATGTAATAATCATTGGAACGTGTTGCTTTAACATCAAAAAAATAAGTCCTTTTTCCTGCCCTTACTTTTTTTGAATAGACCTCCTCGCGGTCCCTATTCTCAAAATCTCCCATTTGTAATTTTTACATTAATTTGACTGCGCTAAATATAATGCTTTTTTGAAATTAGAAAAGAAAAAAGCAGTGTTTGTGAACAATTATTTTTACGGACAGATACTTAATAAAGTTTCCGGGCGTTATCCTACACTTTCAGATTCTTCCAACAACTGCTTTTCGTACAGTTCAAAATAGCTTCCTTTTAGTTCAATTAATGCGTCATGCGTTCCCTGTTCAATAATTTTTCCATCATCCAGAACAACAATTTTATCGGCATTTTTGATGGTAGAAATACGGTGTGCAATCAGCAAACTGGTCCTGCCGGTCATTACTTCGCCCAGGTTATTTAGTATTTCTTCTTCTGTTTTGGTATCCACAGCAGAAAGGCAATCATCAAAAACCAGGATTTTTGGTTGCTTAAAAACAGCACGCGCAATAGAAACCCGCTGTTTTTGTCCGCCGGAAAGTGTAACGCCGCGTTCCCCGATCATGGTTGCAAAACCTTCGTCAAAAGCAGCAATATTATCATAAACGGCAGCACTTCTGGCAGCATTTTCTACCCGGTCCATATCCATTTTATCTACACTAAAAGCAATATTATTGGCAATGGTATCTGAAAAAAGAAAAACTTCCTGCGGCACAAAACCAGTTTGCGCACGATAATTTTCGAGGTTTAAAGCTTGAATTGGTTTGCCGTCGATTACAATCTCGCCAGAAGTACAATCATACATGCGCATTAATAAGTTGGCGATGGTAGATTTTCCGGAACCGGTTCGGCCTATAATCGCTAAAAGTTCGCCGGGCGCAACCGAAAACGATACTTCTTTTAAGGCCATAATTCCGGTATCGGGATAAACAAAACTGACATTTTTAAACTCGATATTTCCTTTGATATCGATCGCAGGAACATTGGGCTGATCGACTTCGGAAACAGTTTGCAGGTATTCATTGATCCTTTTTTGGGAAGCCGCTGCACGCTGGATGAGCGATGTAACCCAGCCCAAGGAAAGCACCGGGAAAGTAAGCAGGTTGACGTAAACAATAAACTCGGCAATGTTACCGGCGGTGATGTTGCCTTTCATCACTTCAATTCCGCCTATATAAACCGTAATTAAAGTGCTTAAACCAGCCAGTAAAAGCATCACCGGATAAAACAAAGCCTGAACTTTTACCAAAGAGAGGGAATCGGTTTTATACAATTCACTCTCTTTACGGAAACTGGCGTTGATATATTTTTCGCGCACGTAAGATTTAATCACGCGGATGCCCGAAAAGCTCTCTTGCACGAAACTGGACAAACCCGAAAGCCTTTCCTGGATGCGCCCGCTGCGGTGATTGATCTCGGTATTCACCAAATAAATAGCCAGCGCAAGCACCGGAAGCGGTAACAAACTAAACACGGCCAACCGAACGTTTACCGTCAGCATGGCATAAATTACCATTAAAAACAGTACGGCTGTATTGATGGCGTACATAATACTCGGGCCGAGGTACATGCGCACTCGGCTAACATCTTCCGTCACACGGTTCATCAAATCGCCGGTGTTGTTTCTTCTGTAAAAAGCCAAAGAAAGCCGCTGGTAATGTGCATATATTTCGTTTTTCAAATCATACTCAATATGGCGCGACATCAAAATGATGGTTTGCCGCATAAAAAAAAGGAACAAACCGCGCAAAATAGCCATCAGCAATACAATCGCCCCAAACAAAAGCAAGCTATCGCCCAGCAAATTGTAAATGATGTCCTGCCTTTCAAAACCAGCATATAAATGATAAATGCCAATGTTTTCGGTCACCAAATCAAAAGAAAGCCGGATAACGGGCGCAGGCAGCACGCCAAAAACATTGGAGATAATAACAAACAGGATCCCCGGAATTAAATGCCAGCGGTATTTCCAGAAATATTTATTGAGGTAAGCGAGGTGTTTCATACAGTGTTGCAAAGTTAAAAAAACCAATGTCAACGCTGCTGGCTGCTCTGAATCTTTACAAGTTAATACTGTTTTTAGCAGGTAAAAATCGGAATGCTTCCATTTGCTTTCTACGGTAGGAAGCTAAATCATTTGTTTCGCTTGGTTAAAAAAGCTACTTTTGCGGCAGAAACAGAATGTTGGTTTTAACAGAAAAAACCGGTATCTATTAAAAAAGTCTGTTGCGGTCAGATTATTTCCGCAGACCGTTCTTAAAAAGTATGTTAAACAGAAGGCAACTCAGGGTAAAGGTTTTACAGGCGTTATACGCTTACAACCAATCTGAAAACAAAGAAATAAATGCACATGAAAAACTGCTGCTGCAGAGTGTAGACCGGGTTTTTGAAATGTATATCTGGATGCTTTCCCTGATTGATGAAGTGGTGCAATATGCTTCAACCGATGCAGAAGACCGGGCAAACCTTCACTTGCCTACAGAAGCAGACCTCGCCCCAAACCTGAAAATTTTAAAGAATAAATTTATCCGATCCCTCCGCCTGAACCCGGAATATATAGCTGGTTTAAAAAAATATAAAGTGGACTGGAGTTTTGATCCTGAACTGGCGCGTTCTATTTTACATGCCCTTAAAGAAGCACCGGAATATAAGGAATATTTAGAAAGTGATGCCACAACTATTCAGGCTGATAAAGATATTATCAAGTTTGTTTTTAAAAAATTGATCCTGAAATCGGTAACGGCAGAGCAGTTTTTTGAAGAGCGGTTTTTGAACTGGCCGGTTGATAAAGACACTTTGCAGGCGATGATTGCCAAAACGTTCAAAAACTTTTCGCATGAGGAAACTGCAAAAAACAAACTGGCCGAACTGAGTTTGGATTGGGTGGAAGACCGCGAATTTTTGGTTACGCTTTTTCAGCAAACTATTCGTTATGACAAAGAGTATCAGCAGTATATAGGCGACAAAACCCAAAATTGGGAAGCCGAACGGATTGCAATGATGGACACGATGCTGATGAAAATGGCAATCTGCGAGTTCTTAGGTTTTCCTTCTATCCCTGTAAAAGTTACGATCAACGAATACTTGGAAATATCCAAGGAATTTAGTACGCCTAAAAGTAATTCGTTTATAAACGGTATCTTAGATAAAGTTTTATTTGAACTGAAAAACAATAACAAGATCAGAAAAGCCGGTCGCGGATTAATAGATTAACGATATGAAAAAGTGCTTCATTATTTTAGCAGCAGTTGGTTTGCTATCTGCCTGCAACCAGGGAAACGGAAAACAGGACAATGCTTCTGCAACAGAAAAAATGGCTGTTGGCAATGGCCCAATTTTAAAATTCGACAAAGAAATTTATGATTTCGGCAAGATCAAAGCCGGAGACAAAGTGAGCTACAGTTACAGCTTTGTAAATACCGGTAAATCACCTTTGATTATCACCGACGCCGTTGCCAGTTGCGGCTGTACTATTCCAAGTTGGCCAAATAAACCTATCAATCCGGGCAACAAAGAAGCTATAAAAGTGATTTTCAACAGTGCAGGAAAATCCGGTTTGATCGATAAACAAATTACCATTACGGCCAACACGGTTCCGGCGCAAACGCTGGTGCATTTGATCGGCGAAGTAGCAACAACAAAATAAACCCATTATAAAAACCAATAATTTCAATATGATTTCAACAATTCTTTTACAAGTTCCGGGCGGTTTAGGTGCTTACGGACAATTCATTCCGCTTGTCCTGATTATCGTAGTGTTTTATTTTTTCATGATCCGCCCACAGGTGAAGAAGCAAAAAGATCAGAAAAAATATGTGGAAGAACTGAAAAAAGGCGATAAAGTGGTTACCTCGGCTGGCATCCATGGCAAAATAGTAGAAGTTGGCGACGTTACGATACTGATCGAAGTGGACAACAATGTAAAAATCCGTTTCGATAAAAGCTCAATTTCTTTAGAAGCTTCCAGGCTGTTGAACCAGCCGGCTACAGTTAAAGTTTAAATTTAACAATCAACCATCCGGCAGCTATATTTATTAATTTGCCGGATGGTTTTTTTATATAAACTTTTATAGGGTAAAAGAAGTATGGCGATTTTTAAATTATCCAGGGCAGAACGAAGGCGGGTTTCAGCTTTTTTTACATGCCTTATTTTGGCGATAGTTGCCTGGATATTTGTTACGCTGTCTAATAATTATATTTTTCCGGTCAAGGTAGTTTTAAATTTTAAAAACCAGCCTTTGCGGAAAACCTTTTATGCTTTGCAGGCAGATACAGTCTTGGCTATGGTAGGCGGCACGGGCTGGCAGAAGCTGTTTTCCGGTATCAATCCTTCGCAAAACAGAAGTGTCAGCATTGATATGCAAAAATTAGAAACGCAAAATTTTATTGTTTTAAGCAGCCAGTTGCCACTAATCAATCAAAAATCCGATAAAAACCAGCAGCTCATTTCTTTTAGTCCCGATACGGTTTATTTTGATTTTGCAGTAAGGAAAGTAAAACGTGTGCCTGTCGTGCTTACAGCAAGCATCAGTTATCAGCGGCAATACGCGCTTTCGGGTGATGTAATTTTGAAACCTGAATTCGTGACCATCAGCGGGCCGGTAGCTTATGTTGACTCAGTAAAAAGCTGGAAAACAGATTCTTTAACAGTAAAAAGAGCAAACAGCAGTATTGGTTCGAGGGTGAAACTCATGTTGCCCAAAGAAAACAATGTCAGCATTTACCCCAAAACGGTTGATGTAAGTATTCCGGTGGATGAATTTACAGAGAAGACCCTTGAGATACCCGTCAAGCTGATCAACAATCGGGTTTACAGCAATATCACGTTGTTTCCCAAAAAAATAAAAGTTACGTTTACGGTTTCGCTCAACGATTATGCGGATGTGAACCCGGATTTTTTTGAAGCCGTTGCTGATCTGGATGCCTGGCAAAAACAAGGTGCCGTTACCTTGCCCGTCAAACTAAAACAACAACCCGATTACTGCAGGATTGTAAGCATCCAGCCAGCCAGTATCAATTTTATGGTTCGTAAATAATGCTTAAAATCGGTATCACCGGCAATATCGGCAGTGGAAAAACGACAATTTGCAAGCTATTTGAACTGCTGAAAACCCCTGTTTTTTATGCTGATTTTCACGCTAAAAAAGTAATGATGGAAGATCCTGTTTTGGCAGAAGCCATCCGCAATGATTTTGGTGCTGAAGCTTATTTTGAAGATGGCAGCCTGAACCGGAAATATATTTCAAACATTGTTTTTAATAATGATGCGGAATTGAAAAAGCTGAATGCTTTGGTTCATCCTGCTGTTTTTCGCGCTTTTGATACTTGGGCAGAACAGCATCAACACAATTTTTATGTGCTAAAAGAAGCAGCGTTGTTATTTGAAAGCGGTTCTGACCTGCAATGCGACAAAACGATTGTGGTTGCGGCCGCACTCGATGTTCGGGTTCAACGGGTGATGGCGCGCGATCTTTTATCGGAAGAAGAAGTCCTCCGCAGGGGAAAAAAACAAATGCCGCAAGCGGAAAAGGAGGCTAAAGCTGATTTTATTATTTTGAATGATGCCAATGTGCTGGTGGTTCCGCAGGTTTTAAAAATCCACGAACAACTGCTGGAACTGGCAAAAAACCAATGATCCAAGAATATTTTTTAGAACTGACCGGCAGCGGTTTGTACTGCCGCGAAGGGGATTTTTATTTAGATCCGCTTAAACCGGTGCAAACAGCCGTGATTTCCCATGCCCATGCAGATCATGCAATTGGCGGCCATCAGCAAGTTTATGCAACCGGGGCTACCCTGGCTTTTATGGATTTACGATATGGCAAAAACGCCGGAAAAAACAAACAAGCTATTCCGTATCACCAAAAACTAACGATAAAAGAAGTATCGGTCACGTTGGTCCCTGCCGGACATATTTTGGGTTCTGCGCAGGTTTTGATGGAGTTTGCAGGCGTAAAGTATTTATACACAGGCGATTTTAAACTACAACCGGACGCAACCTGCGAAATCCTGGAATGGGCGGAAGCGGATGTGCTGATTACAGAAACTACATTTGCCACTCCAAATCTCAGGCACCCGGATCAGGTTGCAGAGATTCAAAAACTAAGTCAAATTCCTTCCAATATTTTGCTGGGCGCTTATGCTTTGGGCAAAAGTCAGCGTTTGATCCAAATGGTTAACCAGTTTTGTCCGGAGAAACAAATTTTGGTTCATCGAAACATTGAACCGATTAACCGCATTTATGAACAATTTGGTTATTTAAGCGGAAAGTATCGTTTGTACGACCGCAAATCCATCAAAACCCAAAACAACTTTGTTTATCTGGTGCCGCCGTTCACTTTCCATAGTTATATCCATGCGAAGGGTTTGCGGCGGATATTTGCTTCCGGGTGGAAAAACCTGCAAACCAGTCCGCAGGATTCGCTTTACATTTCTGATCATGCCGATTGGGACGCTATTTTGTTGCTGATCAGCAAGGTAAAGCCGGAGCAGGTTTGGACTTTGCATGGAAACGGCCTTTATCTGCAACAGTATTTTGCCGGAAAACTGCGCGTAAAAATTTTAAACTGATGGAAGAAAACGAAGATTTTTATCTGGATGAAAATGGCAATACTGTTTTTACCGCTATATTTCATTTAAAGCGGAACTATTGCTGCAAAAACAAATGCCGCCACTGTCCCTGGAATTTTGGCCAGAACAAACAAAAAAAACTGTCCGCTGATAAATTATTATAAATTTACAGCGTTAGTAGTATTAAATTATGGAACTGGAAAAGGAAATTCAAAGCGATAAGTTTGAGGATAGTTACCACAAAGCCGTGGTCAATGTTTCTTATACTTATAACTGGCTCAGTAATATGCTGCGTACACGTTTGGAAAAGCACAAAATCACGCATCAGCAATTTAATATTTTGCGGATATTGCGCGGGCAATATCCATGCCCGGCAACAGTAAATTTGCTGAAAGAAAGAATGATCGATAAAATGTGTGATGCCTCGCGTATTGTTGACCGTTTGGTGCAAAAAGAGCTGGTTACCAGATGTACCAATTCCAAAGACCGCCGTGCGGTTGATATCCGTATCAGCGATGATGGTTTAAAAATTCTTTCTTTGATTGATAAAGAAATGAAAATAAAAGATTTTTTAAGTGATAACCTGACGGAAGAGGAGGCTTTAACTTTATGTAACCTGCTGGATAAGCTGCGCGGATAAATACTGTTTTTATGCTACAAAAAAAGCGATCAGGGCAATACCCGAACCAATCAGCACGGCAATGGTTTTGCGCATATTAAAGCGGTGATCGTTGCTGGATTCAAACAAAATCGTAGTAGAAATGTGCAGAAATATGCCGATCACGATACCCATGATCCGTGCAAAGTAAACCTTCATTCCAGCCATCGTTTGGCTTAAAGCACCGCTTAACAAATAGCCTCCCGGTGTCATCAAAGCAAAAATGATCAGTAAAAGAAGCACGTTCTGTTTGCGGATTTGGTTTTGAACAAGTACGCTTCCCAAAGCAAAAGCGGCAGGAATATGGTGAAGGGCGATCCCGAAAACGAGTTCCTGCTGATGGCCTTGCGCCAATGGCATTCCTTCCAAAAAAGCATGTAAACACAAACTAACCATAATCCCCATCGGAAACGCGCCATGTTCCCGGACGTGATGATGCACATGGCCATGCTCAATCCCTTCTGAAAACTGCTCTAAAAGTATCTGGAATAAAAATCCGCCTAAAATAAAAACACCAACCAAATGATCACCGCTTTGGTAAGCATCCGGGATCAAATGCAAAACGGTGATGGCAAACAAATAGGCACCGCTGAAAGACAGGATCAGCTTGAGGTTTTTGCCAATGTCTTTTTTGAACAGAAAAACACTTGTCCCTCCAAGAAAGGCACTAAGGAAAAGCGGAACAATGATCCAGGGTTTCATGGAAATTTTAAGTAAAGCCGGTTGTAAACCAAGCCGTATAACCAGCCAACCAATGCACCAAATGCAGCACCTGTAATTACATCAACCGGATAATGCACACCGACATATACTTGTGCATAACAAATCACGGCCGCCCAAAAAATTGCCGCAAACCAAATCCATCGCCAGTTGCGCCTAAAAGCCATACAAAGAAAAACAGCAATGGCGAAATGATCGCTGGCATGTGCTGAGGGAAAACTTAAGCCTGTGCCGCATGGAACACGATTGATTACGGTCGGCTCAAACTGCTTGTCGTTGCAAGGCCGTACTCTTTTTACGTAGGCTTTTATGATGCGTACACAAACGAAATCTGCCGTGCCTGCGCTTGCCAGCAGTAAAGCGATGATTAGTATTGAGGTTTTCCGGTAGCGGTAAATGCTGAAACCAACGATGAAAATATAAAGCGGGATCCAGTTTTTGGGGTTACGCAGCAACGGCATCAGCCAGTCAAAAAAAGGATTGCTCCAATCGTGGTTGATCAGGTGGAACCAATGCTGGTCAAATTGTATTAAAAAATCGGACATTAATTTACCATATGTAAATATGACGACAACAAACTTGCAATCATTTTATACTTTAAAAAGCTGCAAATATAGCTAATAACAGTGCAAACAACCTCGGTTTCTGTAGAGGTCCTACTGCTTTTATTCGTATTTTTGCACACTAAAACTTGATATTCTTGACACTGATAAAATCAATTTCCGGCATTAGGGGAACGATCGGAGGGAAAGCCGGAAACGCATTGACACCGGCAGATATTGTAAAATTTACGGCCGCTTTTGGAAGCTGGGTAATAAAAAAAACAGGCATAAAAACAGTAGTGGTCGGCCGGGACGCACGCATTTCGGGGCAAATGGTTTTAAACCTGGTTACCGGTACGCTGCAAGGTTTGGGAATCGATGTGATCGACCTCGGCCTTTCCACTACGCCAACGGTAGAAATTGCAGTTCCGGCTGAACAGGCAGGCGGCGGGATTGTCATCACGGCCAGCCACAACCCCAAACAATGGAATGCGCTGAAACTGCTGAACCATGACGGAGAATTTATCAGCGATGCAGACGGTGCCGAAGTGCTGGAACTGGCAGAAAGCGGCGAGGTTGTTTTTGCAGAAGTAAACCTTCTCGGAAAAGCTACGGCAGATGGTTCTTATCTGCAAAAACACATTGATCTGATCCTGGCTTTGCCTTTGGTAGATGTTGAAGCTGTCCGAAATGCTAATTTTAAAATCGTGGTTGATGCCGTAAATTCTACCGGAGGCATTTTTGTGCCGGCTTTGCTGCGGGCTTTGGGCATAGAAATTATTTATGAATTATACTGCGAACCCGATGGTAATTTTTCGCATAACCCGGAACCACTGCCCGAAAACTTACAAGCTTTATCAAAAGAAGTATTAGCTAAAAATGCTGATCTGGGTATTGCTGTCGATCCGGATGTGGACCGCTTGTGTTTTGTATCCGAGGATGGAAACGTTTTTGGCGAAGAATATACTTTGGTGGCCGTTGCAGATTATGTCCTGAAAAATAAAACCGGCAATACCGTTTCCAACCTTTCCTCAACCCGTGCTTTGCGCGATGTAACCGAAAGAGCAAACGGCGGTTATTTTGCTTCGGCAGTGGGAGAGGTGAATGTGGTAAATAAAATGAAAGAAGTAAACGCCGTGATCGGTGGCGAAGGCAATGGCGGCGTGATCTATCCCGAACTGCATTATGGCCGGGACGCGCTGGTTGGCATCGCCTTGTTTTTAACGCATCTGGCCAAGTCCGGCCGTTCTGTTTCAGTGTTGCGCAGCACTTATCCAAGCTACCACATCTCCAAAAATAAAATTACACTTACACCGGAAATGGATATTGATGCTTTGCTGGAAAGCGTGCGGCAAAAATACCAGCGACAGCCGCATTCTGAAATCGACGGTTTGAAAATAGAATTCGGCAGTGATTGGGTGCATCTGCGCAGATCAAACACCGAACCGATCATCCGTATTTATTCTGAAGGAAACTCGGAACAAGTGGCAAATAGTTTGGCCAACAAAATAATTTCTGATATAAAAGAAGTATTGCAGTTGCAGGGCTGATGCTTCTTTTATCGTACTAATTTTAATATAAATTAAAAACCATGCGCGTTTATTTAGACAATGCTGCCACCACTCCGATGAGCCCGGAAGTATTAAAAGAGGTTTATCAGGTGATGGAAAGCTGTTATGGCAATCCTTCGTCCATCCATTCTTACGGCCGCGAAGCCAGGACGGTGGTAGAAAAAGCGCGCAAAACCATTGCCGGCCTTTTACATGCTTCCCCTTCAGAAATATTTTTTACTTCTGGCGGCACGGAAGCTGATAATATGGCCATTCGTTGCGCTATTACAGATTTGGGGATCAAGCATGCCATCACAAGTGAAATTGAACACCATGCCGTACTGCATACTTTAAAAGCACTGGAAAAAGCGGGAACAATTCAATTAAGTTTTGTTGAAGTAGATGCGCGCGGAAACATCAATTTGGAACATCTGGAGCAATTGCTAAAGGAAAACGAGCGCAGTTTGGTATCGCTGATGCATGCCAATAATGAAATTGCTACACGGACGGACATTGAAAAAGTGGGGTTGTTGTGCGAGCAATATAATGCCGTTTTTCATTGTGATACCGTGCAAACGATGGGGCATTTTTCGCATGATGTTACCAAACTGAAAGTGCATTTTCTGGTTGGGGCAGCTCACAAATTGCATGGGCCAAAAGGCGTAGGCTTTTTATACGTCAACCATAAAATCAAAATAAAACCGCTTATTTATGGCGGCCCGCAGGAGCGGAACATGCGCGGCGGTACAGAAAATGTTTACGGGATTGCCGGTTTTGCCAAAGCTTTAGCTTTGGCCTACGAGGAAATGGAAACGCATAAAAGCTACATATTGGGTTTAAAAACCTACATGATGCAGCAATTGCTTGATGCTGTTCCAGATGTTCAGTTTAATGGAGAAACTGATCCGGAGAAAAGTTTATATACTGTTTTAAACGTTTCTTTTCCGGAAATGGAAATGGCAGAAATGCTGTTGTTCAGCCTGGATATTGCGGGGATATCTGCTTCCGGCGGCAGTGCTTGCAGTTCAGGAACGGATATTGGCTCGCATGTGCTGACTGGGATCGGTGCCAGCCCGGACCGCCCGGCCATCCGTTTTTCATTTTCAAAGTTCAATCAACGGGAAGAAATCGACTATACAGTTTCTAAATTAAAAGAAATTTGTTTGGCGAAAGTACAGGCATAATTTTTGCCGGAATGCAGATACTGTTTTTATCAGCATAAATGTCGTTTTTTCATCCGGCCTGTTTCTGCAAAAAATAAATTTGTAAAAACAATGCTGTAAATTAATTCGTTTCCGATAACAAATACATACTAACGTTAAACATCAAAATATGACACTTACCAATGCCACCAGTTTAAATGATCAGATTGATTATCTAAACACCAATGACCATAATTTTGCAAATCAGACTTTGAATTCTATTTTCAATGTTTCCCCGCGCAATGCAGTTGGAGAGGATGACGACGAAGATGATTTGGATACAACGCTTCCTGATCCTGATGAAGATGATCTTATTGACGACGATGATGATGCATTTCCGGATGCAGATGAATTGGATAAAATAGATGACGATGACGACGCAGATATAATTGATGACGATGGCGACGATGATGACGACGACAAAGGAAGCACTACTTCCGGCATGAACAGTTCCTCTTTTGCTGATCGCCCGCAAGGACGCACCACTGGCCGCATGACAGACCATGAACCAGGTTCTAGTTCTGCAAACAATTTATAATTTGAACTTACAAAAAAAGGGGTGCTAAAAACAGCATCCCTTTTTTTGTAAGTTCAAATTTTTTGTGTTCCGGTTGCAGTTTTAAGCCATCGCATACATTTCTTCCTGTTGCTTTTTCACCGTATCGCTGTTGATGAATTCGTCATAACCCATCAACTTGTCAATAATACCGCCAGGGGTTAGTTCAATAATCCGGCTGGCCACGGTCTGTGTTAATTCATGATCACGCGAGGTAAACAAAATCGTACCGCGAAAATCTTTCATGCCATTGTTTAAAGCCGTGATAGATTCCAGATCTAAGTGATTGGTTGGTTCATCAAACAGCAAAACGTTAGCATGTTGAAGCATCATCCGGGAGAACATGCAACGCATTTTTTCACCTCCGGAAAGTACGGTTGATTTTTTCAACACTTCTTCCCCCGAAAACAACATCCTTCCCAAAAAGCCGCGGATGAACTGATCATCTTTCTCGCCTTCCGAATAATCGCGCAGCCAGTCGATCAGGTTTTCGTTTTTCCCCTCAAAATATTCCATATTGTCCATCGGAATATCGGCGGTTTTAATCGTTATCCCCCATTTAAAACTGCCGGTAAAATCAGTGTCGCGGCCAGTCAGGATATCATAAAAAGCAGAAGTGGCCAAACTATTTTGCGAAAGCACAGCAATCTTGTTGCCTTTGTTTACCATTAGGGTTACGCCCGAAAATAAAATTTCCCCATGCAAAGTTTTGCCCAGGTTTTCTATTTGCAGGATTTGATCGCCTGCTTCCCTACCTAAATTGTTAAATAAAATGGCCGGATATTTCCGGTTGGAAGGCTTGATCTCGTCCAAGTTGATCTTGTCCAAAGCTTTTTTCCGGCTGGTTGCCTGCTTGGATTTGGAAGCATTCGCGCTGAAACGACGGATAAATTCCTGTAATTCTTTCACACGGTCTTCCGTCTTTTTATTTTGATCCGAGCGTTGTTTCAAAGCCAACTGGCTGGATTCGTACCAGAAAGAATAATTACCGGTATAAATCGTCATCTTGGCAAAATCAATATCCACAATGTGCGTACAAACCGTGTCCAGAAAATGCCTGTCGTGCGAAACCACCAAAACAATCGCTTCATAAGTAGCCAAAAAATCCTCCAGCCAGGCAATGGTGTTGATGTCCAGATCATTGGTTGGCTCATCCAGCAGCAAAATATCCGGGCTTCCGAAAAGTGCCTGCGCCAATAATACGCGTACTTTCTGGTTACCGTCCAGCTCTTTCAGCTGTTTGTAATGCAATTCTTCTTTGATGCCCAAGTTGCTCAGTAGAGTTGCCGCATTGCTTTCTGCGTTCCAGCCGTCCATTTCGGCAAAAAGGTTTTCCAGTTCGCCGGCACGTTCGCCGTCTTTATCGGTAAAATCTTCTTTCAGGTAGATGGCATCTTTTTCCTTCATCACGGCATACATTTCCTGGTGGCCGATCAATACGGTTTCAATCACCGAAAATTCATCAAACTCGTAATGGTTTTGTTTGAGGACAGCCATGCGTTCGCCCGGCGAAAAACTGAATGAACCGCTGGTCGGGTCGATTTCTTTCGATAAAATTTTTAGAAATGTAGATTTTCCTGCACCGTTTGCGCCGATAATGCCATAGCAATTGCCTTGCGTAAACTTGAGGTTGACATCTTCAAAAAGGGTACGTTTTCCGTAACGGAGTGATAGATTGGATACCGTAATCATGCTGTAGTGATTTTACGGCAAAGATACGCGTTATCAGCAGGAAAATAAATGTAAACACTGTTTTTATTGATGCTTCTTTTATCATACTTTTTTATGTATGCGATCTCATTTAGGTTTTATCCGAAATCTATTTCAACCTTAAATGTAAAACAGTAATTTCTTGATTTTAATCATGCAAATCCAACAATTGCGCAAACTGATTTCTCAAACGTTAACCAAAACAAAGGTTTTAAAACTGACGGAAATTGTCAAAAGAAAAAACTTCAACATAAAAAATTTGATTGACCTAAATTTGATGCGGACCAGCAAATTGGTTTTCGTGCTGCCTGGATTTTAGAGAATTTATTATTATCTGACCCACAATTAATTGTAAACAACCTGGATGAGCTGATGCTTCGTTTACCATATATTTTTAATCCAAGTTGCCAGCGGTATTATTTAAAATAATGATGTACGTAACTTCTCCTAAAACCATTTCAGCCGTTAAAAGTAAAGTTGAAACTACTGACTTGGAACCATTGGTTGAAACTTGTTTCGATTGGATGATCAATCCGAAAGTTGCCGTGGCCGTCAAAGTCTTTTGTTGTGAAACGCTCTTCAATTTAAGAAACCGCTACGATTGGATTGCAGATGAATTGGCCCGTGAAATAGAATTTTTAATGCTAAATGGAAGTCCTGGCATCCAATCCAAAGGAAAACGGATTTTAAAAGCATTATCCAAATAAAGCAATGCTTCTTTTACCGATAAAAAATTGGTGTTACGTCTTTTATTTTTTCATTTTAACCCCACAACACATTTTTCTAAATACTTTTAGCTTTGGTTACTTGCTAAAATTGATACCTAACGATGATAAAACCTTTTAAGTGTTCTATAGACAAAGCTGCTTTGGCAGATTTGAAAACAAGATTGATCAATACCAGATGGACTTATCAAATCGGGCCGGATAGTTGGGATACCGGTTCCAATTTTTCTTATATGAAAGAGTTGGCAGCCTATTGGACGGATGAGTTTGACTGGCAAAAGGTAGAAGATAAAATCAATTGTTACCCCAACTTTTTAACCAACATAGACGGAAAGCAAATTCATTTTATCCATGTCAAAGGTAAAGGCAGAAAAAGCGTCCCGCTGATATTGACTCATGGCTGGCCGGGATCATTTTTGGAAATGCTAAAGATCATTCCATTTTTAACTGATAATGAAGACTTTTCTTTCGATGTAATTATACCTTCTTTACCAGGGTTCGGGTTTTCTGAAAAGGTTACCTCTGCCGGATGCAACAGCAGGTACGTTGCTTCTTTATGGTTTCAACTGATGCAGCAACTGGGTTATAAACAGGTAGGTTTGCAGGGCGGGGATATTGGTGCAGGCGTAAGCACCGCTTTCGCTTTACAATATCCTGAAGCTACTCTCGGCTTAATGTTAAATTATATTCCCGGTTCTTTTGCACCTTGCCTGAAAGAGGGTGAGGTTTTGACAACAGAAGAGCTGGCTTATAAAAAGAACCTAACGGACTGGGCCGCTAAAGAAGGCGCGTATTCCCATTTGCATAGTACAAAGCCACTTACGCTTGCTTACGCACTAAACGATTCACCTGTCGGTTTATGCGCATGGATGCTCGAAAAGTTTTATAGCTGGAGCGATTGTAACGGCAACCTGGACAGCATTTTCAGTAAAGAGGAATTGCTGGGAAACATTACCTTATACTGGCTTACAGAAACTATTCATTCATCGGTTCATATGTATTATGAAAACAGCAAAGTCCCATTAGTTTTCGGACAACAAGATTTTGTAAAATGCCCTGTAGGTATTGCCAGGTTCCCAAAAGAAATTTCATTTCCGCCGCGTATTTATGTAGAAAGAGGATACAATGTTGAATATTGGAACGAACATAATAAAGGTGGGCACTTTGCAGCTATGGAACATCCTAAGTTATTGTCGGAGGACATCATCCAATTTTTCAAGCAAACCAATGTCTAAAATCAGCATCATTGAATTTCCTTCTAATCTTGGTTTGAACCAATTATCTAAGTAAGAATGCTTCTTTTGCCGATATAAATCTTACAAGCCCGGTAATTGTACGAAAGTATATCTTTGCGCTCCCCGATCTATTTCAATATTAAAAGCATGGACATTGCCGAAGGATTATTATTTGCGCTTTTGTGGGCTTCTGCTACGGTTGCTACCAAATTTGCCTTTCGTTCCTGCGATCTGTTTTTGCTGACTTTAATCCGGTTTTTAACAGTAAGTGTGCTTTTGCTGGGCTATACTTATATCATCAAAAACAAAAGCAGCCGTTTCCCTTCCAAAGCAGAATTTAAAAAGCTGTTCCTTCTGGGTGTTTTGAATGTAACAGTTTATATGTCAGGTTATTTAATTGCCATCAAGTATGTTTCTGCCGGTTTGATTAGTTTGATTACGGCTGTTAACCCACTGCTGCTGATCCTGTTCTCGGCTTTATTTTACAAGCGGAAATTAACTTCCTGCGAAATAGCCGGAGTGGTAATTGCCGTATCCGGCCTGGTGCTGGCGGCAATCCCGAATTTGTATCACAGCCATGCTACTTTTCAGGGTTTGCTGGCGCTGGTGGCCGGTATTTGTGCTTTATCTTCCGGCAGTATTTATTATGCGAATTCCGGCCTCACCTTAAAAAAAATGGAAGTAAACACTTGGCAGATCACGCTGGGCGGCGTGCTTTTTATACCGGTTGTGCTGCTGAACGGCTCCAATAATTTTATCATTCCTGATCAAAATTTCTTCCTGAGTATTGCCTGGCTGATTTTTCCGGTTTCAATTATCGCTTATGCCATGTGGCTTATCCTTTTGCAAAAAGATACTGTAAAAGCAGGTTTATGGCTTTTTCTGACACCTGCTTTCGGCTATTTTATGGCGGTTGTTATCCTCCGCGAAAAAATAACGGTTTACGGAGTTATGGGAAGTTTGCTGGTGGTCGGCGGTTTACTATATTCCCGAAGAAAAAAAACAGCAGTTGCAGCAACCAGCACGGTGGAATGAAAAATTAGGCGATAAAAGAAGCATCCGTTATCTGCTTACTTATCATCCTTAACTTCCGGATGCGCTTCGCCGTGATGGCAGGTATTGCAATTGACCGCTTCCATAGCCATCATTCCGTCCGTGCCTTTTTTAGCATGAAAAAACTTTTTGTTGATCTTGCCGGTCATGGTAAACATCTGGCGTGCCATTTCCTTTTCAGGTTTGGCATCGCTGGCCCAGTTCATTTTCCGGGGATTATCGGCGGATGCGGCATGGCAAAAATTACATTTCACGCCTAATGCACCTTTCCATTCGTCCATCACTTTGCCCAAATCATCCTTGCTGATATTTTTTGGCAGCACTTTTAAGTTTCGTTTGGGCTGTGCAGCGGTTTCCTGCAAGTTTGCCGAAGCACCCATCGCAGCAACAGCAGTAATCAATAAAGCAAATACAATGTTTTTCGGCTTGGTCATTTCTTGATTTTTGATGAAGCAATTTATACAATTACCGGAATATCAAAAGCGTGCAACAAAAAAATCAGCTTTAAAGATTTAGCCCAATTATTTTAGGCAGATAAAAACAGTATAAACCGGATTTTGATGAAGAAAAGCTGCTTTTATGTCCTATAATTGCTGCTATGAAAACTTTTAATTCTTTGCTGGCCGCCGGCATACTGTTTTTACCGGCAAAAAATTCGTACAGCCAAATTCCCAAACCTGCCGTGGCAGATTCTGCTGCAATCAAAACAATCAATGCCGCCAGTCTGGCTAAACGTATCCAGGTATTGGCTTCCGATGATTTTATGGGAAGAAAACCCTTCACTGCAGGGGAAACCAAAACCATCAATTATTTGCAGGAGCAGTTTAAGCAAATGGGCTTGAAACCGGGCAATGGCAGCAGTTATTTTCAGGATGTGCCGATGGTGGATGTTGCTTCAAAACCTGCCGGCCCGCTTATTGTCAAAGGTAAAAACGGCACACTTAGTTTAACGCCGCTGGAAGATTTTACGGCAACTACGCGCCATGTGCAAAACCAGGTTCAGGTAAATAATTCGGAAATGGTTTTTGCCGGATTTGGCATCGTTGCGCCCGAATACAACTGGAATGATTATGCCGGATTAAACGTAAAAGGCAAAACCGTTGTGGTGATGGTAAACGATCCCGGCTTTTACGACAGTAAGCTTTTTAAGGGTAAAAACATGACTTACTACGGCCGCTGGACCTACAAATACGAAGAAGCTGCCAGACAAGGCGCAGCAGCTTTACTGATCATACATGATACGGCACCCGCAAGTTATCCCTGGACAGTTGTGCGCAACAGCGGTTCCAAATCAAAATTGTATCTGCAAACTGCTGATAATGGTAGGTCGCGTGCTTTATTGGAAGGTTGGCTCACACAGGAATCCACCAAAAAGCTGTTTAAACTGGCCGGAGTTTCCGAAGAAGTGATGGAATCAGCCAAAAAACGCGGCTTTAAAGCGGTTAGTTTGGGTTTAGATGCTTCCTTAACCTTAAACAGCACTACTAAAAAATCTACTTCACATAATGTTTTGGCCATTCTGCCCGGAACTTCCCGTGCCAATGAATACCTCATTTACTCGGCACACTGGGATCATTTTGGTATCGGCGAAGCGATCAAAGGGGATTCGATTTACAATGGTGCGGTAGATAATGCCACCGGAACAGCCGGATTGCTTACGCTGGCCGAAGCTTTTTCTAAAATGAAAAAAAAGCCGGAACGTTCTATCCTGTTCCTGTCGGTAACTTCGGAAGAACAAGGGTTGCTCGGTTCAGAGTATTATACCATGCATCCGGTAGTTCCTTTAAAACAAACCGTTGCAGATATCAATATGGATGTTTTGAATACCTTCAGCCGTACCAAAGATTTGGTTGTGGTAGGTTACGGGCAATCAGAAATGGACGACTACGCCAAACGTGCCGCTGCCAAACAAGGCCGTGTTATTCGTCCCGAACCTGATCCTTCCGGCGGCTGGTATTACCGTTCCGATCATTTTAATTTTGCCAAAGTTGGTGTTCCTTCTCTGTATCCGGAAGAAGGTGTTGATGCCATCGGCCACGGAGAAGCCTGGGGAAAAGCCAAAGCTGCCGATTATACCAAAAACCGCTACCACTCGCCGTTTGATGAATACGATGCCAAAACCTGGGTTTTCTCCGGGATGGTGGAAGATGTGCGTTTGTTGTTCGATGTCGGCACTACGCTGGCCAATGAATCTGTTTTTCCAAAATGGAAAGCCGGATCGGAATTCAAAGCGGTAAGGGAAAAATCCAGAAGCGGCAAGTAATTGATGCTTCTTTTACAGGTGTTTTTTTAGTATCAAATGCGGATTTAATATTTTATTAGTTTGACAAAGCCCATTATCGTTTTGAAGTTCGGCACGGCTTCCATCACCCAAAAAAATGGCGAGCCGGACGAAAACATTATTGCAGCAATTGCCCGGCAGGTGGCACAACTGCACCAGCAATATAACATCGTGCTGGTTTCTTCGGGTGCAGTTGGCGCAGGTAAACACTTCATCAAAAATTACAGCGGGACCATCAGCGAACGCAAAGCGGCCGCGGCTATCGGTAACCCTTTGTTGTTGGGCAGATACGCATACTTCTTTTATCCCTATAAAATCAATATTGCACAGAGTTTGTGCGAGCGGACTCATTTCTCCAACCGGAAACAGTTTTTGCAATTGAAGAAAACGTACGAAGAATTGTGGGCGAACAACATCATTCCGGTTGCCAATGAAAACGATGTGGTGAGTGATTTGGAACTCAAGTTTTCTGATAACGACGAACTGGCTACTTTAATTGCCGTTGGTTTTGGCGCTTCATTATTGCTGTTCAGCACTTCTGTTCCCGGTGTTTTAGATGGAGAAGGAAAGGTTGTCCCACAAATTAATGTCATTGATAAAAATGCCCTTTCCCTCGCCAACAAAGAAAAATCAGCTTTGGGTTTAGGCGGAATGGTTTCCAAGTTAACTTTTGCACGTTTGGCTACGCAAATGGGGATTAAAGTAGTGATCTTTGGAATACGGACGGAAAACGGAATCCTAAACGCCATCGAAGGAAAAACAGGAACGCTTTGTTTGCCACAAGAGTGTACCATTCCGGCCCGAAAAAAATGGCTGGCAAGCGGCAGTTTGGTTACTGGCAGGTTGCAAGTTGATGTCGGCGCACAGCAAGCTTTACAAAACGGGAAAAGTTTACTGGCTGTAGGAATTACCCAGATTATAGAAAAATTTGAAAACGGAGAAGTGTTTGAAATTTTGGACGGGCAAAACCAGCCCATTGCTGTTGCCCGTGCCCGTGTCGCTTCGGAAGATATCCATCTCAACCAAAAAACAGAAAAAGTTACGGTGGCACACGCGGATGAAATTGTGTTGTTGTGATGAGATTATCAAAAGGGTATTGTTCTGTATTTTGTTAACTTCTTTTTGCTTGACCAAAAAGAAGCAAAAAGTCAAGACAAACCCGATCCATCCGGGCGTTTTGTCGGGCCTTTCCGCGCCAGGGTGCTGATCGTTCTATCGACACTTTTCTACCGGCTATAACTAAATTGTTATAACTTGCTTTTGAAGTTGATAGTTACGATTGCAGGTATACACCCAAGCGGGCAAAGGCCAGAAGACCGCCCGTATGAGGGATCCGGTATTCTTGATTTTTTGGTTCTTTTGTATCAAGACAAAAGAACAAACCCAAGCAACTAGAGGTTGCGAAAACTTAAACGTAGTAAATCTAACCGTGGAAACTATTCAACCTTTATTAGAAAACGCTTCCAAAGCAAAGCATTCGATCAGCAAACTCAGCGATGCCGAAAAGAAGCTTTTGCTGGAGAAATTGGCGCATCAAATCAAATCCAAATCACAGGAAATCATTCAGGAAAATAAAAAGGATTTGGAGCGGATGGACGATACCGACCCGAAGAAAGACCGGCTGTTATTAAACGAAAACAGGATCAATAATTTGGCAGAAAGCGTCCTAAATGTTTCTTTATTAACCGATCCTACAAATCTGGTTTTGTCAGAAAAAACGTTGCCAAATGGACTGTTCATCCAAAAGAAAACCGTTCCGCTTGGCGTTGTCGGCATCATTTACGAATCGCGCCCAAACGTAACCATTGATGTCGCTGCGCTTTGCATCCGTTCGGGCAATGTTTGTGTTTTGCGCGGTGGCACCGATGCTTCTTTTACCAATGTTTTTTTAGCAAAGTTGATCCGTCAGGTTTTAGAAGATTTCGGGCTGGATAAAAACATTGTACAACTTTTGCCAACCGACCGGAAGTTTATTTTAGAAATGCTGACGGCCGTGAAATATATCGATGTGATTATTCCCCGGGGTTCGCAACAACTGATTGAATATGTGCGGGACAACGCCAAAGTACCGGTGATAGAAACCGGTGCAGGCGTTTGCCATACTTACGTGGAGAAAACTGCCGATCTGGAAAAAGCCGCCGCCATTGTGGTGAATGCAAAAGTTTCGCGTCCTTCGGTTTGCAATGCGCTCGATACAGTTTTGGTGGATGAAGCCATTGCAGAAAAACTACTGCTAAAAACAGCACCGCAGTTTCAGGATTATCAGGTAGAAGTTTTTGCGGATGGACAATCCTATTTGCTCCTTAAAAAAAGCAATTATCCTTATTTGCAGGAAGCAAAGGAAGAAGATTTCGGACGGGAGTTTTTGGATTATAAATGTTCGATAAAAGTAGTTTCCGGTTATGAAGAAGCGCTGGCACACATTACTAAATATTCGTCCAAACATTCCGAAGCCATCATTTCGCAAGACTCAAACCTGTGCGAAAACTTTTTAAATGAAGTCGATGCGGCAGCCGTTTATGCCAATGCTTCCACCCGTTTTACCGATGGCGGCGAGTTTGGTTTGGGTGCCGAAATTGGCATTTCTACGCAAAAACTGCACGCGCGTGGCCCGTTTGCTTTAGAGAAACTGGTAACGGAGAAATGGATTGTGAGAGGTGATGGGCAGGTGCGGTAGGGAGGGATTATAGCTTGACTCCGCTATTGTAAAACGTATGTTGTCTACTATGTTTTATTAGAAAATAGTTACGTTGAGTTTCAAAATAAAGAAGTTTGTGTAATCTTTTTTGGATGAAAAGTTCCGATAATTACAAAAGGATTTGGTGCAATTAGATGAAACTCTCTTGTTGTTCCTAAAAACAAATACAAGTCTTTTGTTTTAGCGAAGTCGTCAAAATATTTTTTCTTGACATCGTCGCAAGCCTTTGTTTTATCGCCTTCGTGTTTTTTTAAACAGTTCCAATATAGCTGACCTATTTCCCAATCTTCAATCATCATCGTTCTTTCTATTCCATCCTCGCTATTGAATTTGTATGAAAATTTATATGGTAGTTTTTGTACAACTTCAAATGGGTTATCAGAATTCTGGAAAAGATTTAATTGTTGAGCCCTGGCTTTGAGTGCATCAAGTTTCTTCTTATCCCACTCACTGTCTACTTTCTCAATTTTGAAATCTAAAATTTCTTTTGGTTTAAAAACAGCAAGCGAAGTATATTTTGAATTATCTTTTGCTTGTGCAATAAGTTCGGTCATGTTGGTATAAATATTTTTAAGGACAATTTCCTTTCTAAGTCTCCAACTATCTTCCGTTCCTAAATGATTAACAATATTAAAAGCTGTTTCAATTGCTTTCGGTTTATGACTTTCCAAACGAAAGTCAGCAGTATTATTTTCAAGGTCAACTTCAATCCAATCATACTTACTGTATTGCTTATCGTATTCGAGTTTACGAAATGGAATCGGATAAATCCTCACCCAACTACCATCTTCGAGAAATCCTGCAGTGCATACAAGCTCATCATACTTGCTTGAAAGAGTAGGGTATGTTTTAACAGCAATTAAAACCTTAGTAAGTGCCATAAACTCAAATATGCTTTAATTCAAAATTCCATTCAGGTAAATTTATAATTGCTTCCGCTAAATGTTTTCTATGGCATTGACAAATATTTGCTTCAAAGCAAGTTAACGCAATTCTTTTTTTGTCTTTCAATAAGTTCAAGATTTGTTGTTGTTGACTTGTTGTTTTCTTTAAGTTATGCTTTTTATAAATAGCAAAAAGATTATCGTAATCTGTCTGCGTTTTTAGCTCTTGTCTTTGTTCAGATTGAATACCTACTTCTGGAATATGTAAATATTCAACATTTAAGCTGCCACAAAAGGTTTTCAATTGTGTTTTAGAAAAACCAAACTTCATGCTTATAGCATTATTTCTAACATCTACTAAAACTTTTATATCGTTTTTAATAAGCCGATTTAAGTACTCTTCCAAAGAAATACCTTCATATCCAATTGTATATAGTATAGTTTTATCAATGATTGGTTTTGCATTTAAGACATTTATATATTGTTCTTTAGTTAAAATTTCTTTTGCTCTAACACTATTTATTGCATAATACTGGTAGTTTAAATAAGTCAACTTCATTAAAGAATTAGTTGTCAATTTACCGTAAGTATTTTTAATTTCAATTAAGATTCTTTTATCGTTTTCAACAAGCATTTTGACATAATCAACTGAATCAATTTTTGTAAAGCTGTTTTGCTCTTCAGATAATTGTCCATGTCTAATCATTGTTGTGAGATCAGCATTAGCTGAAAATGAATAACAGCCATATTTATATGGAACAAAATCATAATCGGGTTTGAGTTGTCTATTAGCAAACAAAAAAAGCAGTTTTTGTAAGGATATTTTGGGTAAATGTCCGTCAAATGATTGCATTATGGCTAATATGATTTTTCGTCTGTAAAACATTTACGAAGGTATAAAAATAGCTGTTAGGGTTCACAGAAATATGAACATGTAAGTTAAAACGTGGTTACCTTACCGAATTTTAATTAACGTCCATAATAAATCTGCAATTCTAATATATACACACCCATCAAGGCACTAACTTAATTTATTGTATTTGCACAAGTTTTAAAAATTGTTCCAAGCGATATATACTAAATTACTATCCAACCTCAATATTCAAATTCGGCAACTCAACCTGCAATTTCACCTTAGCTTTAAGTGCAGAAAAAACTTCCATCAAAGTATCTACAGTTACATTACTTGCGTTACTTTCAAGTCGGGAAATTTGAGCCTTTTGCACGCCAATTAACTTGCCCAATTCTTCCTGTGTCAAATGGCGTTCTTGTCGTGTCTGGCGGATGGCTTTTCCAATTAAATCCATTTGTAACTCGTATTCAAATTTGTCTCGTTCGGGTGTGCCTTTTTTACCGATCAATTTGTCCTGAACCTGGTCTAACGTATATGATTTCATTTTACTTAAATGAATAGTGTCAGAAGTAAATATAAGGAATGTTTCGTTATAATGAAACTCTTGTTTTATCAGAATTTTATCCCCTAAAAGAAGCACAACCTAAAAGCAAATCCGATGTTTAGGTTTCATGAATCCTTCTAATACCATCATCATCGGTGCCGGCGCAACTGGATTAATGGCCGCTTATGAACTTATCAAAGCCGGTAAAAAAGTAACCATATTAGAAGCCAGAAACCGCATCGGTGGCCGCTGCTATACTTTTTCAGGAGATGATTTTACAACACCAATTGAATTAGGTGCCGAGTTTATTCACGGAGAATTACCGCTCACTTTAAAGCTGCTAAAAGAAGCAGGCATAAAATACGAAGCGGTTTCTGGCGATAATTTCCAGGTAAAAAACGGAGAAATTGTTCCTTCAGGATTTTTTATGGAGCATTGGGACGAGTTTGAAAAAGCTTTAAAGGAAGTGCAGGAAGATCAGTCGCTCGAACAGTTTTTACAACAATATTTCCACGAAGAAAAATACATTGGCTTGCGTAAATCCGTTATCCAGTTTGCTGCAGGTTATGATACGGCTGATCCGGCACGTGTCAGTTTATTTTCGCTTCGGGATGAGTGGCTGAGCGAGCACGAAGAAGAAACGCAATACCGTATCCTGGGCGGTTATATTCAATTAATGGATTTTCTGGCAAATCAAATTACAAATCTCGGTGGAGAAATTGTATTAAATTCTGTTGTAAAGCAAGTGAGCTGGCAGGCTGGTTCTGTTGAAGTAATCACTACAGATGATGCTGTTTTTATCGGCAAAAAATTGGTGCTCACTATTCCGTTGGGCGTTTTAACTTTAAACAAAAACGAACATGGTGCTATCACATTCAGCCCGGATTTGCCGGAACAAAGACAAGCTGCAAACGAAATGGGTTTCGGTGTGATCATCAAAATTTTGATTGAATTTTCGGAACCATTTTGGGAGGAAAAAGGATTATCAAACTTGCAGTTCTTGTTCTCCGAAGAAAAAATACCAACCTGGTGGACGCAAAACCTGCAAGATAATAACGTTTTAACAGGATGGCTGGGAGGAAACCCAAAAGATAAAATCCAACAATTAAGTGATGATGAACTTTTACAGGAAGCAATTAATTCCCTTGCTGCTATTTTCAAAGTTGATACTTCTTTTATCGAACAAAAATTGGTGGCTGACAAAGTTTACAATTGGACGGCCGACCCTTTTACGCGTGGTTCTTACAGTTATGCAACGGTACAAACTAAAAATGCAAGAGAAATCTTAAAAACACCAGTTGCCCAAACTGTTTATTTTGCCGGGGAAGCTTTGTTTGAAGGCGAACAATTGGGAACGGTAGAAGCGGCACTGGTTTCTGGTTTGGAAGTAGCGAAGGAAATTGTTGCTACTCCTTCATCAGATACAAACACAGGATTTATAGGCATAAAAGAAGCATAGCAGATTTTATGACAGAAAGTTAAACAGGCACTAACTATATTTATCATCTATGAAAAAACAATTCTTTATCTTTTTATTATTGCTGCCTTTGTTTTCTATTGCACAAAAATTTACGCCCAAGGAGATCATCAGGTTTGAGGCCGAAGCAAAAAGGGTAACCATCATTCGAGACAACTGGGGCGTTCCGCATATTTATGGCAACACGGATGCAGATGCTGTTTTTGGCTTGATGTACGCGCAATGCGAAGAGAATTTGAAAGGCATCGAACACAATTATTTGTACCAGTTGGGCCGGCAGTCGGAGGCGGACGGCGAAGGTGTTTTATATACTGATGTGCAGTTACAACTGATTGCCGATAGTGCTGATGCCATTAGAGACTACCAAAACAGCGCACCCGGATTTAAAAAATTGATGGATGCTTTTGCGGATGGCATGAATTACTACCTGTACAAACACCCCGGGTTTAAGCCGCTGGTTTTTCATCATTATCAGCCTTGGTATGCCCTGATGTTTACCGATGGCAGCGTTGCGGCAACGATTACGGGCGGCATCAGCCTCAATGAAACCAGGGGTTTTTATATCAGCGGCCCGGAGAAACTGGGTTCAGTCAAAGAAATTAAAAAAGGAAATATTGAAGATGGGTTGAATGAAAGAGAGATTGGTTCCAACGGTTTTGCCATTGCACCTGCAAAATCCGCTTCCGGCCATGCCTTGTTGTACATCAATCCGCATGTGCCGTTTTATTTTAGGAGCGAAGTGCAGATCGTGAGCGAAGAAGGTTTAAATGCTTATGGAGCAGTTACCTGGGGACAGTTTTTTATTTACCAGGGGTTTAACCCGCACAGCGGCTGGATGCACACTTCCAGTTATGCCGATGTGGCTGACCTGTACGAAGAAAAGGTAAGTAAAAAAGGCAACCAATGGTATTATGAATACGATGGGCAGCAAAAACCGGTTGTCGCCCGGCAATTGGTTTTGAAGGTAAAAGAAGGGGACAAGCTCACACCCAAAACCATTACGGGTTATTACACACAGCATGGGCCGGTTTTGGGCAGCAGGAATGGCAAATGGCTAAGTTTGAAGGCAAACAACCGTTCTTACAACGCGCTGCTTGAATCCTGGCTGATTACCAAAGCCAATACTTTTGCGGAATATAAAAAAGCAATGGACCTACTTTCCAACGCTACCAATAACACTGTTTATGCGGATGACCAGGGGAACATTGCTTTTTGGTACGGAAACTTTGTGCCGAAACGGAACCCGAAATTAGACTGGACGCAGCCGGTGGATGGAACAACAAAGGCAACAGAATGGAACGGCGTTCATCCTTTGAATGAAATTGTGCAGGTAATCAACCCGGCAACAGGCTGGATCCAAAATTGTAATTCTACACCTTTTACTTCCTCCGGCAAAAGCAGTCCGGATAAAAATAACTATCCGGCATACATGGCCCCGGATGGCGAAAATTACCGCGGTATCAATGCGGTCAGGCTCCTTGGCAATAGCAATAAGCTGACTTTGGATGAATTGATTGCTAAAGGCTATGATCATTACTTAGCGGCTTTTGATGTACTGTTACCTCCGCTTTTTAGGGCTTACACACAGGTTCCTGATTCTTTAAAGCAGCAATTGGCCGAACCGGTACAAATCCTGAAAGACTGGGACAGGAGATCGGCCATTCATTCGGTAGCAACTACTTTGGCAGTGGAATGGGGGACAAAAATGATGCTGGCCTTACCAAAAGCAAAATCCTCCGAAGAAGCCACTTATCAAACCGAACGCATAAATGCGTTGCTTAAAAGTATTGGTCCGGTGCAGCAATTGGTTTACTTATCGGAAGCATTGAAAAGTTTGCAAAGCCGCTTTGGTTCCTGGAAAGTGGAATGGGGAGAAATTAACCGCTACCAACGCCCGGCAGATGGTGTATTTGATGATGAAAAACCAAGCCTTCCTGTTGCGCAGGTGGCTTCGACTTTTGGCCAGTTGCCATCGTTTGTCAGCCGCACGGTGAACACTAAAAAGCGTTACGGTTACTCCGGAAACAGTTTTATTGCAGCCGTGGAGTTCGGTCCGAAAATCAAAGCTAAAACTATCATTACCGGCGGGCAATCCTTCGGCCCAAACTCAAAAAATTTTACCGATCAGGCGCAAATGTACTTAGACGGAAAATTTAAAGACGTGCTGTTTTATAGGGAAGATGTACTGAAACATGCAGCAAAAACGTATCGTCCGGGCGAATAGGGTTGGCTTTTGCCATGCTTCTTTTAGCACCTAAAAATTGGTACTGTTTCTTTTAATCATCCGTTTTAAATTACCAAGTGATAAACTCTAATCAGGCAGAAGCAACCAGTTTGCTCGTGCTTCTGTAAACATAAGTGTTGAAAATATGCCTGCGGGCAAACCTGCCGGGCGAATCTGCATTGACTAGCTTGATGTAAACCGCTTTGGGCACATCAAAATATTCGTAAGCATTGCCATCCGAAAAAATAACGGTAAGCACCTGGAATTTATATTCGTAATCCAACAAACCGGAATTCGTGCTCAAGGTATAATCTGCAAGGGTTTGGTTGCGGGTTTCAGGCGCAATGCTGACCAAAAAATGATAGGCTTCGATAATTGTTTTACTCTTTTCTTCTGCCGCGAGCTTATCTTCATGGCTCTCCAAAAACTTGTCGGGATGCCAGGTTTTCATCAAACTTCTGTAAACCGTTTTCAGTTCCTGCAATTCCACATCCGTATTTACACCCAGCAATTTTCTGTAGTCAACAATTTTTTTCATAGTATTTGTTCTGATATTCTTTCGGTTTGAAACAGCTGATTTTCCCTTAAAAATAATGGTGCAAAGGTACAGTTTCTACACTATAAAAAATTTCCTGATCAGGAATAAGAGCCTGTTTAAAATTTGCTTAATAAAATTTCCATGCTTCTTTTATCACCTAAAAAATGGCAGGCATTTAATTTTGGTTTGTTTAAATTGATGCAGGCACCAACTTTTATAGGGTAAAAGAAGCATTGGCATCAATCATGAGCATATCGAAGGGTCTTGTATAAATTTAAACAGGCTCAAAACGGTTACTCTTTGATTTCCAATTCAGCTTTTAGTTTGATGTCTTCCGAGGAACTGCCGATCATCACCCGGAACTTCCCGGGTTCGACGGTCCAGTTCATGTTCTTGTCCAAAATCGCCAGATCATCCGGGTGCAGCGTAAACCGGACTGTTTTCTTTTCGCCGGGCTGCAATGGCACGCGTTCAAATCCTCTCAACACAGATTCATACGTGGTCACGCTGCTCACTTCTTGCTTCAAATACAGTTCCACTACATCATCGCCTTTTACTTTTCCGGTATTGGTAACGTCAACCGAAACGGTAATGTCAGCTTGGTTTTGTGCCGATAACGGGCTGACGATCAAATTACTATAAGTAAAAGTTGTATAACTTAAACCATAACCGAAAGGATACAATGCTCCGTTTACACTGGTTTTTCCGTAGCCGTTCGGTCCGCTGGTAGGCTGATTGGCCTGCGAACCTGGTTTAAACGGAAAGTTGAGTTCGATCTGACCAGTGGTTTTGGGGAAAGTGACCGAAAGTTTTCCTCCGGGATTGTTTTCGCCGAACAAAGTTTCCGCAATCACTTTTCCTGATTCCGGCCCCGGAAACCAGGCTTCAAGAATGGCCGGGACGTATTTATTTTCCCAGTTAATGGTTAAAGGCTGCCCGTTGATCATCACCATTACTACAGGTTTTCCGGTGGCTTGCAAAGCCTGGATCAGCTTTAATTGTCTGCCCGGCAAGTTCAACCCAGTCCTGGAAAGGCTTTCGCCCACGCGTTTTACGTCTTCGCCCACCACGGCAACAATCACATCCACCTCTTTGGCCCGCTCCAAAGTATTGTTGATTTCGGCCTGTTCCTGCATGGTAAGCGGCGTTTCTATAATTTCGCTTTCGGGCCAGGTAGCATCAACTACCTCGCAACCTTTGGTAGAAACCACCAGGCCATCATTGCCCATATAATCCTGGATTCCTTTCAGCACGCTGGTGACAGGATTATGCGACGGGCCGTATCGGCTGGTGGCATAATTGGTTTCGGCTGCCAGCGGACCGGTAACCAATACTCTTTTTACCTTGTTTTTATTGAGTGGAAGCAGGTTGTTCTCGTTTTTCAGCAAAACCATGGCTTCACGGTTCAGTTGCAAAGCCATTGCTGCCGATGCCTGGCTGTGCACAATCCGATCGGCCGCAGCAGGATTTTCTACATAAGGATGATCAAACAAACCCAGCCGAAACTTCACACGCAACACATCGGACACGCGTGAATCCAGCGTTTTCATGCTCACGCTGCCTTCCTTCACCAGTTCCCGCAAAGGTAAAATGTACGTTTGCGGCATGGTGAAATTCGTGCGCACGTTTAAACCTGCTTCGATAGCCTGTTTTGCCGCTCCTTTATAATCCGCAGCCACATGATGCTTGCTGTACAGAAACTCAACTGCCTCGCTATCAGAAACGACATAACCATCAAAGCCAAATTTCTGCCGGAGCAATTCGGTCAGAAAGAAATAACTGCCGGTTATCGGAACGCCGTCCCAGTCGTTATAACTGCTCATCACGCCCATTGGGTGCGCTTTTTGGATCACTGTTTTAAACGGATAAAGGTAAATCTGGTACATTTCGCGCGGTGCCACATGCGGATCGGTTCGGGCATTGCCATCGCGGCCACCTTTCGGCACGCTGTAAACGGCGTAATGTTTTAGGGTGGAAGCAACACCTTTTTCCTGGATGCCCAAAACCATTTGTGTGCCCAGCTCGCCGATCAGGAATGGATCTTCGCCGTAACATTCAACCACTCTTCCCCAACGCTGGTCGCGCGCCGGATCCAAAATCGGCGCATAAATATTGGTATAACCCAACGCTTTTGCTTCCATGCCCACCGTTTGTCCGGCGCGGCGAACCAAATTTTTGTCCCAGGTGCTACCAATGGCAATCGGCGCCGGCAGTGAAGTGGCCCGGTCGTGGTTTAGACCATGGATCCCTTCATTTGTAAAATCAACCGGAATGCCCATGCGCGTTTGCTCTACAAACCATTTTTGGATCGTGTTGATAGCCGAAGCATGTTTGCTGAACGGATAACTGTATTGCGTTGGCGCATCGTCCGTCAAAGAAACCAAGTTGTTCAACTCCTCGTCAATGTTGGCAATCCCATCTTTCCAGATTTCGTTTTTCCAGGAAGGCGTGGGCATTTCTTCTTTCAAAACCCGTTTATAACCGTAAAGGGTAGCCAACTGACAGGTTTTTTCTTCCAAAGTCATTTTGCTGAGCAGATCGGCAATGCGTTTGTCAACCAGTTCTGCCGGATCTTCAAACACATCTTTTACACCATTTTTATTGAAGTCAGTCCAGCCTTTTTTATAAATGCTTTTGCTTTGAGCCGAAGCTGTTTGGACACAGGCAAACATGGCCAAAGCCATCAGTAATCTATTGGTTCTTACCATAATTGAACAAAGATGCTTCTTTTATCGATGTTATTTTATAACAATTTTTTATCCGTTGCGTGCCTGATTTTACCTGATAAAAGAAGCATAAACGTGTGGATGACTTTTCATCCGTATCAATTAGATTTTAAAAACCTTATTTCTTAAAAGCAATCCGGCACCTTTAAAAAATAATTTTCTTTGATCCGGTTTTGATGCTTTTTTTATAAATTGCCGGTCGCCTGGTAATTCATCAGGCTGCTTTATTGTGCGCATTCGTTTTTCAAAACCAAGCCAATTATATCTTATTTTAATAAAAATTTGTTATGTTAAAACTTCCCGTATTGTTCTGTTGCTGCCTGTTTTCTTTATCCGTATTCAGCCAAAGCAGCGTTAAGCCGATTGCCCTAATCCCGGAACCGGTCAGCATTATAAAAAATCAGGGCAGATTTTTGCTTCCCGCAGTTGTTACGGTTGATGCCAGTCCTTCGGCCGCAATGCTGCCCGTTACCAATTATCTTAAAAATAAAATTTCAACTGCAACCGGCAAAACAGTTTCCATCAAAAGCAATGCTTCTTTTAGCACTATAAAATTGGTGCTCAACAAAACCGAAAACCCGGTGATCGGGAAAGAAGGTTATGAGCTGGCCATCAACACAAAAAACATCGTGATCAAAGCTAACCAAGCTGCCGGTTTATTTTATGGTGTGCAAACGCTGATGCAATTGTTGCCCAAAGAAATTGAAAGCAAAACTGCGGTTAAAAATGTAAAATGGACAGTCCCTTGTGTGAAAATTACGGATTACCCAAGGTTTGGCTGGCGCGGGTTGATGTTTGATGTTTCCCGTCATTTTTTTACCAAGCAGGAAGTGAAGCAGTACATTGATGCCATGGTCCGGTACAAATACAACTTGCTGCACTTGCATTTAACCGATGATGAAGGCTGGCGGATCGAAATTAAAGGTTTGCCAAGGCTGACAGAAGTTGGTGCTTTCAGCGCAAAAAGAGTTGGTTATTTCGGGACTTTTGCACCGCCGCCGGCTGATGAACCACGCACTTACGGCGGTTTTTACACGCAGGACGACATCAGGGAATTGGTACAATACGCCAAGGAACGTTTTGTAAATATTTTGCCCGAAATTGATGTTCCGGGACATAGTTTGGCGGCTGTGGTTGCTTATCCGGAACTGTCTTGTACGCCCGGAGCAGATAAATACCAGGTACGTTCCGGTGAAGTAATCATGGATTGGTCGCATGGCCAGCCACCTTTAGCTTTGGTTGACAATACTTTGTGTCCGGCCAACGAAAAGGTTTATGCGTTTATGGACAAAGTGCTCACGCAGGTAGCGCAACTTTTTCCTTTTGAATATATCCATTTGGGCGGAGATGAATGCCCGAAAAACTTCTGGGCGAAAAGCGATTCTGTAAAAGCGCTGATGCAAAAAGAAGGGCTTAAAAACATGGAAGAAGTGCAAAGCTATTTTGAGAAACGGGTAGAAAAAATTGTAGAATCCAAAGGGAAAAAGTTTTTGGGTTGGGACGAGATCCTGCAAGGCGGCTTAGCACCGAATGCTGTTGTGATGAGCTGGCAAGGAATGAAAGGCGGGATAGAAGCTGCTAAAATGGGCCATGAAGTGGTGATGAGCCCGACTACTTTTGCTTACATAGATTACATGCAGGGCGATCCGGCCATTGAATCAAAAGTATATTCGACACTACGTTTGCAAAAGGCGTATGAGTTTGAACCGGTTCCGGACAGCGTGGATGCTAAACTGATTAAAGGCGGGCAGGCAAATTTGTGGACGGAGCAGGTTTACAACATGCGCAAAGCAGAATACATGACTTGGCCACGGGGTTTTGCTATCGCAGAAACGCTTTGGTCGCCAAAAGAAAAAAAGAACTGGGACAATTTTTCGGGAAGGGTAGAAGCGCAATTTCCAAGATTGGAAGCAGCGGAAACGAACTACGCGCCCAGTGTTTATGATCCGATTATCAACGTTTCCCGCAAAGACAGCACTTTAAATATTGCCTTATCCACAGAAATTAAAGACCTGGATATTTATTACAGCTTTGATAATTCCTTCCCGGACAGGTTTTATCCCAAATACACACAGCCGCTACTTGTTCCCAAAGAAGCTGCCCAACTCAAAATCATTACCTATCGCGGCAAACAACCGATCGGGCGGATGATGAGTGTAACCATTGCTGATTTAAACGCCCGGTTACCTAAGAAGAAATAGCAGCCGATTTTTATAGGATAAAAGAAGTATTGGGTAAATGACGAATTAAACAACATTCTTAAAGAACATCTTCTTCTTTAAGAATGTTGTTTTTAAGGGCAAAAATAACCACGCCGACAATATTTTTAGCATTGATTTTTTCCAATATTTTAATGCGGTAACCTTCTACCGTCCGCTTGCTTAAATAAATTTTGTCGGCTATTTGTTGTGTGGTCTGCTGCTGGCAGATCAGTTTGATGATCTCTTTTTCACGGTCGTTAAATGTGATAGCTGGTTTTTGCTTGTAAGGATTAAATTTACTCCGCACAATCATGGATGCCAGTTGTGCAGAAGTATGGGCGCAATAATAATTTTTGTTTTGGTAAACGCTTACTACGGCCTCAACAATCTCATCCTTGTGCGCATTTTTGAGCAAATATCCTTTGGCCCCTGCCTCCAGCATCTCGATGATCAGGTTTTCTTCATCAAACATCGATAAAGCAATTACTTTTAAACCCGGGCGATCTGCCAATAGCTGTTTGGTGCTTTCTATCCCATCTGTTATCGGCATCCTGATGTCCGTCAGCACCACATCCGGTTTTTCCTTGTTTTACCAGCTCGATCAGTTGTTTGCCGTTTGAGGCCCTTCCAAGCACGTTAAAACCTTCCTGCCTGGATAGCATGAGCGACAGGCCGTCCAGGAAAATTTCATGATCGTCGGCAATGACAATATTGATATTGTAAAACATGAGGCTTAAATTTAAAAATCAAGAAGCCATGAAATAAATATTTTCTAAGTTAATTTTTTTCATGATAAATACATCCTATTTATAATTATATTTTTGAAAGCAAATACTTCTTTTAGCATGTAATTTTGCTTGTTGAAAAAAAGACAGAAAGCATGATGATTTTTATAGGATAAAAGAAGCATCGCCAAAGCAAGCTAAACTTTATAACCTAATATTCTAACTTAGGAATGCGGGATTTTTATAATTATTTTACATCCTTTTCCTTTTTCAGAAATAATTTGCAGGGAAGCGCCAATCAATTCGCAGCGGCTCTCCATACTTTTCAAACCCAGACCAGCAGATGAATCCCGGGTATCTTCAACATCAAATCCAAGGCCGTCATCTTCTGTCAGGATCACCAATCCGTCCGGCTTGCTGGTTATCAATAAGTGCAAAGTTTGTGCTTTGGCATGTTTAATTGTATTGCGGATAATTTCATGCAGGATACGGAATAAATGAATTTCGATCTTTTGGTTGATGTTTAAGTTCTCATCCGCAGTAAAATCAATTTTTAAAACATTCCGGCTGGTAATACGGTGGATGTATTCTTTCAATGTTTCTGCAAGTCCTTTCCGGCTTAAACCGCTCGGCAAAAGGTTGTATGAAATTTCCCGCAAACTTGTGATCGTTTCATCAATATAATTAGAAGCTTTTCCAAGTAGTTCTTTGTCTTCCTGATTGCTAACCGCAATACTATGCAAGTATAGTTTTACAGTTGACAAAAGTGGGCCCAAACTATCGTGCAAGTCATTGGCTACGCGTTTCCGTTCCTGTTCCTGCATCAAAATTTCTGCTTCTATCCTTTCTTTTTGCAAACGGATGTACCGCCGGTGGTACCGGACGACAGATACAACAAAAAATATAATGATGACAGCAATCAGCAATGAGGTGATGATTACGGTGTAAAATAATTTATCTGTCATTCAGGTTCCATGGTTAACCTCTTTTATATTAATTTTTTCCTTTAACGGTTCCTGAAATATTCATCGTACTTATCTTTGTTTTTGCTGGTTATAAAAAATACAGCAATTGCAAATAATATATTAATGGTGAAATTGATATATGCAAAGCCAATGATAAGTCTCGAGTGTAATATTGATTTATCCGAAATAAATACTGAAGCCCTGTATATGATTTGGTATATAAAATAAGTAACAAAAGCTACACATAAAATAATTTGAGGGTTTTTTAACAAAGGTAATTTTGAATGCGTTATAATTTTATTAATTTGATTGATACTGAGCAATACAATAACAAAAGAATATAATATCATGAAATAAGGACTATAAAATGTGGTGATTTTAAAAAACAACAAATTTTCAATTACCCATACTACAACACAAGCACTTGCTAAAATAACAAACAACCAATAACCTTTTTTTGAATTTTGCCATATATATAGTTGGTATAAAATTAAGCAGCATTCTATCAAACTATAAATATTACTTGTAACAGAATTTTCTAATTGGAACCCGTGAATGAAGATAAAACTGATTAACTCATTTATAAAACCTATTACTAATAATGCAAAGAATGGGTAATAAATTTTACCCATTCTTTTAATATGTATCAAACCAATTAAAATTGGTATTAATATGGATTGGCTTAACAAAAAAATAAAAAAAGCGTTCATCATAGTCTTACTGTGCTTGGTAAAGCGGACTACTATTGACATTACACATTGAAAGACATTGCTGCCCGTTTTCTAAAGCCAAACCGTCATCCTCAAAATAGTAATTATTGGCTTTGATATATGAAATTTTCCTGAGTTTTAGTTTTCCATCTTGCATAGGCACCCTTTTTGTAATGTCGATACCTTTATCATCAACGGCAACCAAAACCATTTTAATCTTTTTACTTCTAACATCTTCGCCAAGATAAATTCTCAGATTGGTTGCGCCTTGTTGTTGTAACAATCTTAGAATAAGGGCTTTGTTAAATTTTTCAGCATAAGGAAAATTTTTATTAGGATAATCATGTTGAAATTGGTGGGTATATAAAGCAGCCTCTTTTATAGGTATAAAATTCCCTCCTTCTCTGGTTATAACAACAGGTTTTTGAATAGGAACTTGTCTGCTACTGTTTTGGGCAATCAACAGTTGGGTAAATAGGGTTGTAACCAGCATACAGCAAAGCGGTTTGATTGATAACATGGTGTTTGGTTTTAAGTGATTAATTTAATTGGTTAATTATTTCTGTTCGTAACATCCTAATTTACTTATACAATTGTAGTAATTGTAATTTTATTTTGTATCCAAAGTAACAGACAATTTAAAACCAGGTAAAGCGCATTTACACTTTAAAACATGCGTAGTTATACGTATAATATTTAAGTAGCCCCACTCTTTCTGCATCCTTCCGACATCTGTAACAGCTACATCTGTAGAATGTAATTGTCTATGTGTTGATAACTTATCAAGAGGAACATCTTATTTGATTCTCCGGAAAAACAAGGATATTTTATATTGTTATTTTGAAAGCGAACTGCTTCTTTTAGCACCTAAAAAACATAATCTTTCTATGCTTTTTGCATCCGCATAAAATACAAACACCAATTTTATATGGCTAAAAGAAGTACTGTAAATTTCTGATATAAATTTATACAGCTTTTAAAATAACATCAGAAAAAGGTTCAGGCTCTTTCTAAAAAAGATAAGGGAACGATACTGCTTTTACCATTCAAAAAATATTTTTTAAAAAATCCTTGTTTTAATTAAAATCATGTTTACATTTGTAGTGTACTATATAACTAATACACTAAACTATTAAATATGATAAACATTTCAAACTTAACTTTTGGCTACGGCAAGAAAAAAATCTTGTTCCAGGACCTGAACCTAACGATGCAGGAAGGGCACATTTACGGTTTGCTGGGGAAAAACGGTGCAGGTAAATCAACTTTATTAAAAAATATTGCCGGACTAGTTTTTCCGCAACAGGGAACTTGCGAAGTCAACGGTTATAATGCGGCCAAACGCTTGCCGGCATTTTTGCAGGACCTGTTTTTTATACCGGAGGAAGTGTACATGCCATCGCTTACGGCTAAGCAGTTTGTAAAAAGCACGGCACATTTTTATCCGGCTTTTGATGAAATGCAATTCAGTAAAATGTTGACAGAATTTGATGTTCCGAATGATAGTTTGTTAAATAAACTTTCTTTCGGCCAGCAAAAAAAGGTGATGATCGCTTTCGGGCTTTCCACCAATACTTCCTTACTGATTATGGACGAACCGACTAATGGTTTGGATATTCCATCAAAAAGTCAGTTCCGAAAAATCATTGCTTCCGCTTTAACAGAAAACCGCTGCATTATTATTTCTACCCATCAGGTCCGTGATTTGGATAATTTGATAGATACTTTGCTGGTTGTCCATCAACAAAAAATTGTGCTGAACAGAAGCTTGGACGAAATTTCGGAAAGATTGACTTTCAGCACAACTTCAACCGTTGGTGCCCAAGTTTTATATGCTGAAGAAAGCATCCGCGGGATGAACACCATCACCAAAAACACCAACGGCGGCTACAGTAAAGTAGACATGGAACTGCTTTTCAACGCCATCATCAACAATGACCAAACCATTACCGAAATCCTAAAATAAGCAATCATGAACCAAACTTTTAACTTGAAAAGGTTTTCCATGCTTTTTAAAAAGCATACCGTCGAAAACTACCGTACTTACTTCATGTCCACAGCGGTTCTGGCTGGCATATTACTTTTGTTTATGGCCTTTGCTTCTTATCAAGACGATGGTCACCTACCACAATCTGTTCAATTTGGATTTTTTATTGCTTTTTTACTGATCGCCGGCTGCATTTTTACCAGTATGATTTTTACAGATTTAGGTGATAAAAAGAAAGCCATTCCGGCACTTACTTTACCAGCTTCAAGTTTTGAGAAATACTTTGTCGGCTGGTTATATTCCTTCGTTATTTTCCAGGTTTTATATGTCGCGCTGTTTTATCTCATCGCAACAATAGTTGTTCAACTTGGGCATCCAAGTACACCACAGCAAGACAATTCAGTCATAAATCTATTTACAAATGATTTCAGGCCTCATCCATATTACGCTTTCATCATCTACACATTTTTGCATTCGATTACTTTTTTAGGAGCGATTTATTTTGAGAAGATGCACTTCATCAAAACAGCCTTTGCTTTTTTTATCGGTGCTTTTATTCTTGGATTGATTAATAAACCGATCATGGGTTCGATGATTAAGGAAACAATTAACGGAGGTACTATTTTTAGTCCGGTTAATTTTACAGACGGCAAACAGAATTGGACGATACATCAAGCTTCAATACAAGATTATACGGGTGCAATCGTCCTTGGCTTAGTGGTGCTGGTTTTATGGATAAGTTCTTATTACAAGCTAAAAGAAAAGGAAGTTTAATTATGGATTTTAGAGACAACGAAGCCATTTATCTGCAAATTGCAGCGTATGTGAGCGAACATATAACTTTGGATAAATGGGCTGCCGAACAAAAAATCCCATCGGTTAGAGATTTAGCAGTAGAATTACAAGTAAACCCGAACACAGTTGCCCGAACTTATGATTTCCTGCAAAATCAGGAAGTGATTTTTAATAAACGCGGTATCGGTTATTTTGTAAGTGCCGATGCCAAAAGTAAAGTAAAAAGCTATCGAAAAGAACGCTTTTTGCAACAGGAATTACCAGGGTTTTTCAAGAATATTTTTCTGCTGGACATCAGTTTGGAAGAAATCGAAAAACGTTACCAGGAGTTTAAAACACAAAATTATCAGGCATAAAAACAGCATCATGAAAACAAGCAATAAATTACTTTTAACAGCTATATTGGTTATTATCGGTTCCATGATCACTTACGATTTGGCACTACGGGCAGAATACCGGAAAGGCACTTATAAAAGCCGTTTCTACGAGTTCGAAAAAACAACAGATACAAAAGGATTCAATATGTTGGATAATCGTGCCGCTAACTTAGTTACCGTTCGGGTTGAACAGGGTGAACATTTTGGTATTTGGATGATGAAAGATTTAAAAGATTACATCAGTATTTCACACAAGGGAACAGCATTGGTAATTGATGTAATTGATAAAAAAGCACAAAACAGGAATCTTTATAAAAACGGTATCATTATCATTTGCCCTTCTTTAAACCAGGTAACCACCACTCCGTTTTTCGCTTCAAAAGAAGGTGAAGAAAACAATTATTCTAACGGTATGACTTCTTTAGTTGGATTTACTCAGCAAAATCTGGATTTGCATATCAATAAATCAACTGGTGTAACTTTAGAAAAAAACAAAATTGATAACTTAAAAGCTTCTGTTGGAGATATTTTGTTTCATAATGCAAGTTTAACGATCAGGTCAAACAATCAACTTAATTTTGCAGAAATTAAAGTAGCGGGAAGGAATGAATTGAACATACAAAATTCAAAAATCAACAAAAGCAATTTTAATATTTCCGATAGTGCACAAGTCAATTTAAGCGGAAGGTTTTTAAACCAGATTAAAAAGTAACAAGCTTTTGATTTTTGCAAACCTAATCTTATCACAACAATCATGAAAAAAATATTATTTAACACCAATCTGTTCATACTTCTTTTAGCACCTGTTTTTATACTTGCTGTTGTTGGGATATTTTATCGAACCATGAATTTACAATTACCAAATGTTGAAACAGAGATCGTTGGATTGTTTAACAAAAGAACAATCTTCCAAGTATTGTGCGAAGTGGTGAAGGATCAAGTTTGGTAGCTTTTGAATTTGATCAAAAACAATTTGGTTTATTTAAAATGCTTCTTTTAACCCATAAAAATGATCAAATGCTTACATATTTTCAGAAGTAAAACGGTACAACACTAATTTTGAAGTGCTAAAAGAAGCATTATGTTTAATAATCATCAGGCGGATAAACCTTTAAAAGGGTTGGTTTTGGCCGGAGGGAGAAGTACCCGAATGGGTTTAAACAAGGCTACAATAAATTGGCACGGAAAAGAACAGCAATACCATTTGGCCGATTTGCTTGGTTTGTATTGTGAAGAAGTTTTTATTTCCTGTCGGGAAGAACAGGTAAACGGGATTGATCCAGGTTACAGAATGTTGCCCGACCAATATTTTAATGCCGGGCCTTTAGAAGCCATTTTGACCGCTTTTGAACACTATCCAAATTGTGCTTGGCTAGTAATGGCTTGTGATGTTCCGCTGATGGACCGGCAAACGCTGGGTTATTTGCTGGAGCAAAGAGATCCTTCTAAAATTGCAACCACTTTTGAAAGCCCGGAAGATAGTTTGCCAGAACCATTATCGGCAATTTGGGAAGCCGGAAGTTTTGCTTTACTAAAATTGTACCATCAAAAAGAGCATACTTCCCTCAGGAAAATCCTGCTTTCAAATGGGGCAAAAATAATTAAAGCACCTGATGCCGGTGCTTTAATTAATGTGAATACGCCTGCTGACGCAACCTATGTCCGATCCATTTTAAAAAAAAGAAGATCAGTTTAGCGAATAAAAAAGACCTGCTAAAAGAAGTATGATACTTAAATTATCTAATCGCTACGTCCGAATCTTTAGACAAAAAATCTTCGTAAGCTAATTTAATCCCTTCATCAATGTTGATGCTGTGTTTCCAGCCAGCATTATGCAGCCTGCTAACATCCATCAACTTACGCGGGGCACCATCAGGCTTAGTCAAATCAAACTCGATTTTACCTTCAAAACCAATAATGCTTTTGACCAGGAGCGCCAGATCTTTAATGCTGATATCAACGCCTGTTCCTGCATTAATTGGTTCCGGCTCGTTGTAATTATTGATTAAGTAATAACAGGCTTCTGCCAAGTCATCTGCAAATAAAAATTCCCTTCTTGGCGTGCCTGTACCCCAAATCACAACCGTTTCTGCATGGTTTAGTTTAGCTTCATGAAACCGTCTGATCATTGCCGGCAAAACGTGGGAGTTTTGCGGATGATAGTTGTCATTATAACCATACAGGTTGGTGGGCATTACTGATATAAAGTTACAACCATATTGTGCGCGGTAAGCATCACACATTTTGATACCCGCTATTTTTGCAATGGCATAAGGTTCGTTGGTTTCTTCCAATAAGCCCGTCAGCAGATATTGTTCTTTAATTGGCTGGGGTGCCATTTTCGGATAAATACAACTGGAACCCAAAAACAATAGCTTTTTTACACCGGTAAGATAAGATTGGTGGATAATATTGTTTTGTATAGCTAAGTTCTCGTAAATAAAATCTGCCCGGTATGTATTGTTGGCTATGATACCTCCTACCTTTGCTGCTGCTAAAAATACATATTCCGGTTGTTCCGCTGCAAAAAAATCAGCAACTACTTGCTGGTTTCTCAGGTCTAATTCCTTTGAATTTCTGGTGATGATGTTTTCATAGCCTTTTTCAACAAGTTTTCTTACGATAGCCGAACCAACCATTCCATTGTGGCCGGCTACGTATATTTTGGCACTTTTTTCCAATTTATTTTTGTTTAGAGTAAAACTGTAATATACAATTATTTACTCGTATTGGTTTTTGATTGTGTAACCCAATTCTTTTAATGCTTTTTCTTTTTTGAAAAGTTTTAAGTCAGAATTCATCATATCCTGTACCAGCATTGGTAAATCATACTTAATTTTCCAACCTAATTTGGTGATGGATTTTGTCGGGTCACCAATTAATAATTCAACTTCGGTAGGGCGGAAGTATGCAGGATCTACAGCAACCACTTCTTTTCCTATTTCAATCTGAAACTCCGGGTTGCTACAGGAAACAACAAAACCTCTTTCGTTTACACCTTCTCCTTTAAACTCAACTTCGATTCCAGCTTCCTTAAAAGCCATTTTTACAAAATCGCGGACAGGTGTAGTAATGCCGGTAGCAATTACATAATCTTCGGGTACTTCCTGTTGCAGGATCAGCCACATCGCTTCCACGTAATCTTTTGCATGTCCCCAGTCTCTGCGGGCATCTAAATTACCCAGGTATAATTTTTTCTGTAAGCCTAAAGCTATTTTGGATGCACCACGGGTAATTTTACGGGTTACGAACGTTTCACCCCGTAACGGACTTTCATGATTAAACAATATACCGTTGCAGGCAAACATATTATAAGCTTCACGATAATTTACGGTGATCCAATAGGCATACAACTTGGCTACGGCATAAGGTGAACGCGGATAAAATGGCGTAGTTTCTGATTGCGGAACTGCTTGAACTAAACCATAAAGCTCGGAAGTGGAAGCCTGATAAACTTTAGTTTTTTTAGTCAACCCTAATAAACGAACAGCTTCCAGGATCCTTAATGTTCCTATCCCATCTGCATTTGCTGTATATTCCGGTGTATCAAAACTAACTTTAACATGCGACATGGCACCTAAGTTGTAAATCTCGTCCGGTTGTACTTGCTGGATGATCCGTATTAAATTGGTTGAGTCAGATAAATCACCATAATGCATAAAGAAGCTTACGTTCTCTTCGTGCGGATCCTGATACAAATGATCAATACGATCTGTATTAAAGGAGGAACTTCTGCGTTTAATACCATGTACTTCATAATCTTTTGATAACAATAACTCTGCAAGATAGGCACCATCCTGACCGGTAATCCCTGTAACCAAGGCTTTCTTTTTCATATATAATTGTAATTAAAAATGCTACTTCAAATCTTTTAATAAATGTTGGGTAATCCAATTGTAAACAGATATAGACTTCTCTGTAATAAAATTAGGTATAAAAACAGTATTTAAGTAATGTTGAATTTGTTTAAAAGTTAAAAATTTTAATAGGCATTCTCTTCGCCTTTTGCTGTGTTGATAATTGTTAAAAATATAATTTTTATATCCAGCATAATAGACCAATTTTCGATGTACCAAATATCATGTTCTACACGTTTTACCATTTGTTTGTGGTCTTTTGTTTCCCCACGATAACCGCTCACTTGTGCCCAGCCTGTAATTCCGGGTTTCAACAACTGGCGTACCATGTATTGGTGTACAATTGCCTTGTATTCTTCTGTATGTTTCAGCATGTGCGGCCTCGGCCCAACGATACTCATGTTACCCATTAATACGTTAAAAAATTGCGGGAGTTCGTCTATACTTGTTTTTCGCATAAAAGCCCCAATTTTAGTTACCCTTGAATCTCCTTTTGTAGCCTGGATGTGTTCTGTATCCTCATTAACAGTCATACTACGAAATTTATAACACCAGAATGGTTTATTATCCCTGCCTGAACGAAGCTGCATAAAAAAAACAGGGCCTTTGGATTGAAGCTTGATGATAATGGTAAGAATAGGTATCAGCCAGGAAAGTAAAAAGAATATGACGCCAAGACTAAAAAGTATATCGAAAGAACGTTTAAAAATCCGATTGGTAATATGTTCTAAAGGTTCGGTGCGTGTACTTAATACGGGTATCTCATCAAAATAAGTATCGATAGAATAATCAGAATTGATGATTTTGGTCACATCAGGAATAAATTTAAACCTGACACAATTTTGTTCTGCTACTGATAGCAGGTCATTCATGTTGTGGTAATCTTCCGGAAATAATGTAGAATAGACTTCTGCTACTTCATTTTCTGCTGCATAATCCATTAAACTATCGATTGGCCTTATTACTTCCTGGTTTGCCTTGTCAATGTAACTCTCTTTGGTATGATCAAAAAAACCGGAAAAATTATACGACATCTGATTCTTTAAAAAGTAATCTGCCAGCCTTTTCCCGGTTTCATTATAGCCAACAATTGCGATTTTTTTCTTAAACCGGACCCTTTTAATATGATATTGTTCAAATGCAGTAATCACAAACCTGCTGATTATAAATGCACAAACTTCAAAAACAAAAATATAAATCAGAAAGCTTTTGGAATAAGAAGCGTAATTGGTTAATAAAATTACGACGTTGAATGTTAGTGCATGTAAGACAATTGCCCGCCAGCTTTTTTGAAATATAAATTCTGTCCGCTGTGCTGTTTCCCGGTGATATAACTGCATAAAAAAAGCAGATATGATCCAGGTAGCATTAAATATCAACAGATCAAGATTGTAATGGGAAGATTGAGTGAGCGCATTTTTCTGGTTGTCCAAAAAGTAAGCGATCATAAAAGAACAATTGATCGCTATTAAATCCCCCAGAAAGAGTAAAACTATTAAAAAAAATATGTAACGGTTTTCCATATTTGGGTAATAACCTAATTGTAAGGTTTATGAAATGATAAATATATAATAAAAGTTTTAAAAATGATGCTTATTAGTTAAGTCAATAATAGTAAGACTTGCTTAAGTATCACTTGTAAGCTGATTAAATTGTTATAAAAGAAGCGTTTAGAACTATAGAATTAAACTCTGGTCAAACATTTTCATGCCTCTTGCATATCTTTAGTATATTTTTTCAGTATTTCAGTAATTGATAAGTACTTTCTTGCATAATCCTGGGCATTTTTCTTGATGTTTTCATCGGTTTGATTAAGGGCAGTACGGATGGCATTTATCAAAGCATCCTGGTTTTCCGGTTCTGCTAAAATCCCCATGTTGTTTGCATTTACTATTTTAAATAAGCTGGATTTTACCGGAGCCGTTATAACCGCCATTCCTCCAATTGCCAGGATTGGGGTAAGTTTGGAGGGCATCACCAAATCACTTGCATTTGTTTTTTGTATCACTAAATGAATATCAGCCATATTTAAAAATCTGTTTAACTTATCTGCCGGTTGCAAAGGCAAAAAGAATACGTTGCCGGCTTGTAAAGTTACTTTCAAATTTTCCAGTTTCTTCTTATACGGGCCAGAACCGCAAATGATAAACTTTAAATCCTTAATATTTTTTAAAGAATCTGCTGCATACAAGATAGCTTCCAAACCTTGTTTTTCGCCTATCGCGCCAGAGTATAATATGATTTTGTCTTTAGGTTGAAAACCGAATGCTTCTTTTAACAGGTGTTTTTCTGATAATGGATAAAATACGGCAGGATCAACCCAATTTGGAAAAAAGCTTACGTTCGTTTTGCCTGATTTTTCTATAATCCGGGCTATCATTCCTTCAGAAATACTGCTGATGAGATCTGCACGTTTCATAATAAATCTTTCAATCCTAAAAAGTAGCCTAACCAATAAAGGTGATTTTATCATCTGCAAATCTGCTGCGGCATCAATTTGAAGATCCTGAACATGGTAAAAAAATTTGGCACCTTTAACTTTTTTATAAACTACAGCTAAAATGCCGGTTAAAAAAGGAGGGGAAATGGTGATCACGTAATCATACTTCTTCTTAAACAGTGCTAAAAACACCATTACAGTACAGGAAAGACAAAAAGAAACATCAGACAGAATACGTGTCAAACCCGAAGGATTAGCTGGTACAAAATGCGGGCACCTATAAATTTTGATAGGATTAACGGGAATAGAATTTGTTGCTTTATACGCCCTGCTAAACCAAAATGATTTTTTATAGTAAGGTTCTTTAATATTCCAGTCAGGATAATATGGATACGTTGTTATCACGGTACACACGTTTCCTTGCTCGGCTAGCCACTCCATCATTTCACCATTATACTTTCCTATTCCGGTAAGTTCAGGATAAAAATTTCCTCCGATTAATAAAATTCTTTTCTGTGCCATCTAAAAAATATAAATTAACCCACAGATTTACGTTCGCGGATATAAATTGCCGGATTACCTGAATAAATAGCCCACTGGCTTAATTCTTTAGTTGCCACAGAATTGACGGTTAAAATCGAATGGGATTTGCATACAACGCCTGGGCATACAATTGACTTTGCACCTATCCAGACACCATCTTCTAAAATAATTTTACCTAATTTATAAGGAAAATCACTTAATGTATAATCATGGTTCCCGGTTAACAACATTGATCCTTGCGACAGGCATACGTTGTTTCCCATAAAAACGTTTTCCAAATTATCAATCCAAACTGATTCGCCGATCCAGCAATGTTCTCCAACAATCAATCTCCAGGGATTTTTAATACGGACTTTTGTTTTAATGATTAAGCCTTTTCCGATTTTTGCGCCAAATAACCTCAACAGTGCCCTTTTGATAAAGTATGGCCAGGGCATAGCACTATTAAAAACAAAGTAATTAACAAAATGCCATATTAAAACCTTCCATTTTGGCCCTGCTGTATAATCACCAATCGTAAACTTTGATAACTCCGTTTGCATTAAAAAAACATCTTACTTCGTTTACCCCCACTTTTTAACAAATAAAATGCTAAAGTAGGTTAATTTAATTATGGAACAATTCTATTTGAAAATACCGGACTGGTCATAAAAAAGCTTATAACCACCCAAGAAGGTACTTATAAGCTTGATATGATTGTGCAAAGTAAACTGTTCTTGCTATTTTTTGAAGTTGTTAACCCGTTGTAATTGCTTTTAATAAATTTTGAGCTGCCGGACTGACGGCATAATACTTTTCATAACACTGCCGTGCATTTTTCCCCATTTCTATTTTTTGATCTGGAGATAACTCGTTCCATTTTTTTAAAAGGGTTTCAGTACCTGCCTTCGTGTCATCTGCAATTATGCCAGCTTTTGAAGAAGCAATTTCTGTATGAATATTAACCTGGTTAGAAATAAGCACCGGTTTGCCGCAAGCCAAAGCTTCTACAACTGCAATACCAAAATTTTCCTGATGGCTGGGTAATACAAAAGCATTGCAATGATAAAAAGCGCCCCATTTTGCATCACCGGTCAGCATCTCCGGAAAGAAAACCATTGGTTCTGATTGTTGCAACTTTAATGCTGAACTTTTGATTTTTTGTCCGTAAGCTGTTTCCAACCCCGGGCCGGCAACCACTAATTTTGAAGGAACTGATTTTTGCCTGATAAAAACAGTATCGGCATTCTTGCTGTTTTCTTCAGTTTTAAGATTTTCTGCTTCAAGGTAATCAGCGTAAGCATCTATCAACAGATCAACACCTTTTTTTTCATTAATCCTGCTGATAAATAAAAGGTAAGGATTTTGATTTAAACCGGGACATTTGTTTAAAAACACTTCCTGCATCTGGAGGGTCCGCGGTGGCGGTTCGTCCACGCCTAAACCTACAACCAATTCTTTTGAAGGATGGTACGGTGCAAAAGTTTTGCGGGCAAGCTGCAGTTCTGCCTCACAGGTAAACAGTAAACCGAAAGCTTGATGGATTACTTTGCGTTCTATCAATTTCCAATAAAGCCAGTTGCGCAGAGCCTTTAATTTTCTGCCGGAAGCTTTTTGAAAGTACGGATCCAACATTCCGTGGGGCATTACAAAAAATTGAGTTTTAAAAGGAGTGTTGGGTTGATTTTTAGCAGGGTTACTTTTTAGCAAACGCAAGGCTTTGAGCAGTCCGTATCCCTGATAGTTCCACAAGCCATGTAAAATAACCACATCGAACCTCGATAGGTTTTGTATCAGCCAGGAACCATAGTTTGAATTGTAAAACCAGGGACCCTTGCCCAAGCCCAACGCATGAATGTAATTTGAATTTGTATCGATAAAAGAAGCATTGGGATCATCAAAACTAATAACTTCATTTTCAACATCAGGATGAGCATTTAAACCTTTAACCATCGTTCTTAATGCTTGGGAAACACCGCCATGTTTGGGGTCCATACTGGCAATAATGTGAAGTAGTTTCATCCGTTTGTATGGATTTAAATGATGCTTTGATAAATTTTCTCGATCTGATCTAAAGCATGTCCTGTATTAAAACGTTTTGCATTTTCAATACCTTTATCAGTAATGGTTTTTCGTTCGGCAGGAGAGAGGGAGATAATTTTTTCAACTGTTTTTGCTGCGTTTACTGCCCAGTTCTCAACATCAGTTTTATCTTTTGGCTGCTTCGGGATTAAGAAAGCTGCATCACCTGCAACTTCTGTCATCGGTGCTTCATTGGTTGTGATTACCGGGCAAGCGCAGGCCATCGCCTCGGCAATAGGCCATCCAAATCCTTCGGCCAGAGAAGGAAATATAAATGTCGAAGCTCCTGAATAAGCTGCATTTATTAAATGGTCTTCAATATTGTTGAAACAATAAATGCCTGATTTAAAGTTAGATTGATTTATTCTTTCAGTCAGTTTTTCATCCGGGGATTCTCCAATCAACAATAGCGGTAAAGAACTTTTGCTTACGTTACGCCAGGCATCATAAATTTCTACTACACCTGTCCGGTTTTTGTAAAACTGATTTCCGCCAATGTGCAGGAGATAACCATTTTGAAAGTTGATTCCGGTCTTGCCGCTGATTTCAATTCTTGATTTTAAAACATCTTTCGCTTCAAAAAACTGGTTCAAGCCATTATATACTACTTCTGATCTAATAAATTCAGGACGGATGAAGCTGTGAAGGTCATGTTGGGTTTTGTACGAAACAGATATAAAGTTTTTTCCTTTCAAATATCCCCGCCGGATATAAGCCTGATATTGCTTCCCCGTCCAGGAAGTAGGGTTTTCAGGGATAAGGCCTAATGCGGACTGTTGCGCCAGAAAATCATGACAATGGACCACATGTGCAAAACCGGATACCAACGGCAACCATGGACCGAGTGCCTGATCTGTTAAAACGAACAATGAACCAGGTTCAACTGCTTTTAACCGCTTGCGTGTTTGTACCGGAAACACAAGATACTGATCAATATAGCCTAACCATTTTTTAAAAGCTTTTGGAAAAGGAAAGTTATGAAAAACAGGTTTTGGCGACCATATTTCTACTTTGTGCCCACGTTTTTCCATACCGTTAACCAACATTTTGGCAAAACGCGGCATACTTTGGTGGGCAAGAAAATTTGGGTGGGTGAAGAAGATGATATGCACAAATTTTTTTTAAATGCTAATTTAAATGTTTACGCATCAGCATAAATAGAAAGAAAATTAATAGATAGAAATAGCTGTACTTTTATACCGCCTTGTTAAACTTATTATAAATAAATTTTTTAATTTTTGTAATCCCTTTTTTAAACTTTCTATGATAATCATTTTTAGGTTTAAAATCTTTAAATGCTGTTAGGTTTAAAATTCTGTAAAACTCATCTTTGTGCTTTTCTGAATTATTATAGGATTTAAAAATGGGTTTTATATTAGTAAAATGAACAAGGAATGGATTTGGCGGTATTTTAAAAAAATCGCTGTAATTCCATAAATTACTAATTACCTGCCACTTATCATGCAATATAACATTCAGTCCGTATTGATCGGGATAAAAAATATATTTTAAATTATCATGCAAGCATTGCATTACTTTCTCCGCAATATTGTTTTCTATCCATTTTTCCCGATTGATCAGCATTAATCCGGAATTAAAATATTTGGTTTCGGCAGCCAATCCTAATTCCTTGTAATTTTGAATTGCATAAGGGTAACTTACTAATTCCTGGGAATCTTGTGTTGCGCCAAGTATATTTTCCCCAAGATCGATATGAAATAGTTTGGAGATATCATCATAAAGCAACATATCCACATCCATGTAAATGAATTTTTTACAATCCCGGCTAATTGCATAAGGGGCGAACAAACGTAAATAGATTGTAAAAGGGTAGCTGCTTTGATCAAAAGGAATCTTTATATCTGCAGGTATGATAGTATTTGATTTGAGCCAGTGCAAGGTAGTTATTTCAGGATTGATCGTATTCTGCAATTTCCTTTTATTGCTTTTTGATATCCCGTCATCAATTATATACAGAGAAATAAGCTCACTTGTTTTATGGTTGATTTCAATAGACTTAATTAAAGCTGCAATCAAAACAGCATACAGATTATCACTTACTACAACGATCGTAATCTTTTCGGGAGGGTTCATTTTTAAAATTTGCAATCAAATTAGTTATTTTATTTATTTAAAAACCAATATTATAATTTAGATCAGAAAAAGAGGGGGTTCTATTTTTTTGCTCACAATTTTTTTACCACTGCTTACTGGTTATAAAAACAAAAATTTAGATGCTTCTTTTACCACATAAATTTACTAAATGCTTGTACTTTTTGTATCGGTTTAACATACAAACACAAAATTTATAGGGATAAAAGAAGCATTATAAATTTTATGACAGAAATTTAAATAGGAGTTTAGTAATAGAACTTAAAAACTAAAAATTAAATAGGAAACAATTTAAATAAACACTTATGTGGTAGCCTTAACTTTACTGGTATTCCTAATCTTATTTTTAATATCTGATGAGTTAAGTGAAGCTAACATCAGCCCTCCGCTAATAATGCTAAAACCCAAATATGTAGGTTGGGCCCAATTACCCTCTGCTAAAGCTGTACACCCATAACTTAGGATTATCCAGGGTAAAAAATCACTGATTGCAAGTTTTTTATAGCTTGCCCAGGCAATTTTTACTGTTAATCCAATACGTATAAATATAACAAGAAGGCCAAGAATAGGACCAAGTTCTCCGGTTTCTCTTCCCCATTCTCCTTCGGAAATTAAAAAAGTTTTATTGCCGGCCAATAACATACTTCCAACATTCGTACCCATTCCTATACCATAACCTAATATAGGTTGGTCGGCAGATCCTGTTAATGATGAGATGGAACCACCAACAGCACGGGTCCCTAAAGTTCCTTTTAAGCCGCCTTCTACTTTACCGGCACCATCAAAACGGGCAGTAAAAGCCTCTGTTGCCGTGTTAAACATACTAATTTGACTTAGGATAGCTAAAATTGTTATTCCTCCTATCACAGCAACCAACATTTTACCAAAGTATTTGGGTTTTCTTGATACGGCAAGCATTACAAATATTAAAGTAATTGCAACTTGAAAAAACACACTTCTACTGATTGACAAAGGAATAGCTGCAAATAAGCCTAATGTTGCAGCAATTAATATAAGTTTGTTAACCTTTTTAAGATCGAACCAGAAATAAAATATAAAACAGGCAGCTAAACTATAATAAGAAGTAGTTCCGGTTGTAAAAGAAAAGGTAGCCGGAGGACGGAAAAACCCATTGGCACCACTATATCCGGCACCTGCCATGTCTCCGCCGACACCGCGGTTTACCCATGCTGATTGAGGACTGTAAAATTGCAAAGCAATAAGAACAGTCATCGGTATAGTTATCCACAAAATAGCTTTTCCGATTTTTATTACATCGTCCCTATCAAGAACTTTACCCATTACAAAAATCAATGGGAAATGGAATAATAAAATCCTTGCTCCAAACAAGGCAACAATTAAATTACCATGTCCAAAAAAAATGGCTGTAAATATTCCTAATATGCCTATTATCACCATTCCGCTTAAATATATTGAAGAAGGAAATAATCCCCTCTGCCAGCATTTGATTACTAACCAAATAGCAATTGGGTCACGAATAATTAATAGTGGCGTTGCCAATCCGGGCAATAACCATTTTCTTAAAGCTCCTTCAAAAATCAGAAGTAAAAAATATGCCCATATTCCGATTTTAAGGTCTTTGTTCACATTTTTTTTATGACTGTTTATGAAAGTTTTTGGCTTGTCTAACATTAAATCAGGCGTACTTTCCATCTCAACCATTATGCTAAAATTTGGTGTGTAATTTAATTATCCATCCTAAAACCAACTCTGTAATTTTTTAATATTTGTTATTTTTTGAAATAGCTGCTACAAGTTCCTGGCCATATACTTTCCACGGCCTTTTACTTGCAGTTTCCATAGCTTCCCGGCCTACTTCTGCAACTATATCCGGCTTATGGATCAGTTCTTCAATAGCAGCCTGAAGTGCATCTGTTGAGCCAGCTTCCACCAACCACCCGTTTTGCCCATGTTCTATTAAATCGGGGCCAGCAGTTCGGCCAGTAGTGATGACAGGGGTTCCTTGCGACATTGCTTCTGTAATTACCAGTCCGAAACCTTCAAATAAGGAAGGGAAAACCAACACATCATGCTCACGCATTAGCTGAAGGACTGCATCATGCGATAAGCTTGGTATCCAACGGTGTTTTGCAAGTGCTGTATCTAATGCGATGCACGGCTGATCACTTACTTTTTTTCCTACAACTGTTAACTGAACATGGTTTTTAAGATTATCAACGGCCGTAAAAAGATTAGCTATTCCCTTTCTCTGTGATAAACCTCCTACAAACAGTAGTTTTAGAGGCTTTGTTGCCGAAACGGTATTATAAACACGGGAATTGACAACAGGCGGAAAAGCATAAGGGATAACTTCTACCGGAGCTAATTTGCCCGGATAATCTTTTAGTGTATTTGCTGTAAACTGACTTGCAACAAAAATTTTATCTGCTAAACGAAGCTCTTCATCTTTATGTGCCAGTTTTAATTCCGAGTCACCAAAACTTAATAAAGTAGGGCGCCATTCAGGCCAGCGTTCGTACTCTAACTCTAAAAGCCGTTTTGCAGTCCGCCAATACCCGATCGGTAAATCATATAAGCATTGAATTTTAAGTTTTTTGGCTTCTGAAAAAGAAAACAAAGCACCGTCTTCATAAGCATAAACTGCGGTGGTTCCATTCTTGACCATGTATTTTAGGCTTTCGGCTACTTTTTTATCAAGGTTTTGATAAACAGCATCTACACTGAAAATACCAGTTTCCTGTTTAACAAGATTTTTTAAATTTGCTTTGGACGCAGCTATTCTTCCTAATTCAAACCCCGGCCATGTTTTGGAAAGTTTTTCTAAACTTGGATCATATTTTCTTCTGTTGAATTCTGTAAATGGGCTAAAGGAACTTAATTTATCAAAAATATTTCCCGGAAACGTAGCTACAGTTGTCCTGAACCCTGAAAGCATACCTGCATCTAAAAGCCCTGTTGCTGCTGCCCGAAAAAAAGCATTGCCGGTTGGGTGTGAAATAACGACTTTCATTAGTTGGCTTTATTTTTTTTACCGATAGCAGCTTCCACTACTTCTAAATAACACTGTGCTACTATTTCCGGACGATGTTTAATCAAATGTGCATTGGCTGCACGGCGAAGCTGTTGTTCCAAGTTAGGGTCAGTAATCACCGTGCGGATACAGGCAACCATTGCTCCTATATCACCCCGGCTAAAACTAATCCCTGCATTTCCAATAGCGTCCGGCAAACCTCCGCCGTTAGAAACGACAGGCAAACAACCACATGCCATTCCTTCTAAAACAACATTTCCAAAAGGCTCTTCCCACAGCGAAGGGACAAGAATGTAATGATGCTGGTTTAAGCAAATAGCAAGGTCTGTACCTATAAGCGACCCGGTAAAATTAACATAATCTTTAACTTCAAGATCAACAGCCAATTGTTCTAATTTAGATTTTTCCGGCCCTTCTCCAATGATAGTCAGCATCGGTTTAAAAGACAAAAAATTTTCCTTTTTATCTAAAATTAGTAATTGGTGGATTGCTTTTATCGCCTGATCTGCCCCTTTATTTGGTACTAACCGCCCTAAAAACACAAAAGCAGAAGTTTTAGCTATTTCAGGCATAATTTTAAAAAGGTCTGCCTGATAAGGATTACCAATGACAATAGCGGACGGAAAACTATGTTTTCTGATCGCATTACTGACTGCAATTACTTTACTTGCCCTTTTAAACCATAAAAACTTTACCCGGTCTTGTATCCCAATTTTTCCATGCATCCCAATTACACCATTAATACGTGATACCCAAGTGTTTAACGCGATAACAGAAGGATGATTGAAAAAAAGGTTTGGCCAGGAAAGGCGGAGGCACGGATTGTTTTCAAAAACCAAATCTGCCCATTTATGCTGTTTAAATAGTTCTGTTACGGAGGGGTTTCTTACAATCGGAAAGGGAAAAATATTCTTATTAGAATCTATTGTCCAAGTTAAAATGCGGATTTCATGTCCGGCCTTAAAAAATGCACGGGATAAAATATCTGAATTTGCTTCAATCCCTCCGATATAAGGGTAAAAATTGTGTGATAAAAATAAGATTTTCAAATATTTATTTTGATAAAATTGTTTTACAAAATTTCACCTTTTGCTGTAAAAATAACATTAATTAGCAAAACCGTTTAATTTTATATCAGGAAAATTTATACTGCTTTTTGGATCCTGAAGAATTTAGTTTGAGCCTTGTATTCATAGCACAAGTAAATTTTATGTGGTAAAAGAAGCATCTAACTTAAATTGATTATATTTAAATAATCTCTAAAAATTCTTATTACAGCAAGCCATTAAACATTACCAAACAAGGATATATACTTTTTTGTAATAACGGGCCAGCTTAAGTTCTGTTGATAAAAAAGCAAAGCATTTTGTTTTATCTGGGTTCTTACTGCATCATTGTTGGATAAGTATTCAATTGCATTTACCCAATCATCAACTGAAAAAGAATTGTTCACAAATAAAATATTCTTATTGTGCTGAAGAAAATTTTCATCTGTCATATCGCCTTTGGAAGTAATAACCGGCAAACCCCAATTTAATGCTGCTGCCAATGTGCCGTTTTTTAAAGATGCACCGCCTCGTCCTTTAGCATCGATCTTTTCCATGTGAATAAATAAGTTCAGCTTGTTAAAAATTCCTTCAATCCCATCAGGTGATAATGTTCCTGTCAAAAACAGTCTTTCTTTATTGTAAAAGTCATGTTTGCCCCAAACTTCATCATTAGCTTTGTTTTGTTTTCCGATTAAATATACAAGCCCTAATTTTTTTTGTAAGATTTGGTCTATAACAGTTGCAAAAAAATCATCTACTCGATTTGCGAAACATCCGATGATCAGTTGGTTTTCACTTGGATGGATAGTTGTATTTTTTTTAGTAAAATTACTTGAAATGGGCAATAATTCAAATTTAAAAGGTTTTAATTGTTTCGCATTAAAGCTTGTTGAGGTTGTTCTAACGGAAGATAGTGCAGTAAGAAAATAAGCAATAAACAATTGTAACAGACTGACTATTATTTTTTTTGGATTAGCAATGTACAACCTCGTTGCTACTTCATGAAACATAATTGAAATTTTATATCCTTTAATTTTTAGGATTAAAAATATATATATCAAATATAATGGAATGCCTATCTTGCTAAAAGAGTAAGGTTCATATTGGATAATAATTGTATTGACTTCACTTGGGTTTTTTAAACAGTTTAACCAGGCTGTAATGCTTTTTTTATCGTCTGTTTTTATAAAATGTATCTTTTTGTCCTGTTGTTTATCATTTGAAAAAGTAATGATATGCGTATTAAAATTATTTTCTCCTAAGTTTTGATACAGAAAGGATGCATAATCCCCAATACCACAAATATCAGGAGGAAAATTAGGTGTAACTAAGTAAGTGGTTTTCATAAAGCCTGAGTGGGGGATGGCTGATTATAGAAATCTAAAAGTCCCTAATTATAGAAATATAATTATCAATAGTTTAAACGCTTTTAATATGATCGCTAAGATGGGTCTTTTTAATCAGTTTAAGCAGATGCAGTGGAACTAATCGGTTCATTACGTGATATTTGGAAATAAGTTTAAAACCAGGTTTTATGTTGAAAAAAACCTTTAGTGCATACTGGTAAATATCATTCAATTTTTTATTGTTGGTTGATTCTTTAAAAGCTATTTGTCTGGTTGCATCCTGTAATTGGTATATTTTAATAAGCTTTGGATTGGAGCTATTTTCCAACAGATACTGTAAAACAGCAGCAGAAGATCTTAAAAGCCGTTCGTCTTTTTTAATTTGATTTTCTTTGATTTCAGCATAAACCGAAAAGTTATCTTTGTGCATTCTCCATACAGACAAGGGTTTTTCTAAAAAGAAACTTTTTCCCAATGGTAAAACAGCCAGTAGAAGGAACTCATCAATATACATATCCACGCCGTCAGGAATTTGGATTGTTTTTAATACAGAAGCTTTTGCAGCATAAGTTGTTCCGCCCCCAAAAAACATGTTGCTGCTGTAAAAACGTTGCAAGAGCCAATTTCCATCCAATGCTTTTCCTAAAATATCTATAGGAAGTTTCTCTGTTACAAGTACGTTATTGTTTTGATATAATACTTTTGCAGCAGTACCAACATGTACAATAGAATCATCTTTTTCAAATACAGCTACATATTCTGCTATTTTGTCTTTAAAAAAATAATCATCAGCATCCAAGTTAAAAATATATTTTCCGGTACATCTTTTTATAGCATTAAAAGTAGCATTGGCTTTTCCTTTATTTTCCTGAAAAAAATAATGAATGGTTTTTTTGTCTATCAGTTCTTTTAATACAGTAGAAGTATTATCGGTTGAACCATCATCCACCACAATTATTTCTATTTTGTCTTGAGGATAAGTTTGATGTAAAATACTATCAATAGCTTCTATTATATAATTTTTATAATTATAAGTTGGGATAATAACGGAAACAAACGGCTCTGACATTAATTGGTTTCTTTTAATTCCATTTTGTTCAACATCAGTTTCATATCGGCAAGGTCTATATACATATGTGTATCAGTTTCTATAATAGTACCTGTTTCATCCATATACTTTTCACCCAATGCAGTGTACAAAAGATAATAATCCAAACCAAATCCGTTTGACAGGTCATGAAAGGCTTTCCTGTAATGAATCGTATGGCTGATATGTCTTATTTCACACACTTTTGTTCCTGGTTTGCAAAATATAATATTAGTCAATTGTGAACCGTGACAGGAAATAATATGTGTTGCATTTCGAAACAAGGCTATTTGCTCGTCTGTAGATAAATCTTCATTATGGACACATTCAAAACCATACCTTTTCAAAAACACAACAACTTCTTCTTCATTCAAAACTTTTCTGGTATTGACCCTTGACCGGCTAAGATAAATTCTTTTTGGAAAAACCCTCTCAATAACTTTAGGTTGGATAATTTTATCAAGATAGTCTTTATACCAATTTCCTTTCCTGTCATACCATGACGAGAATATCAGTTCTTCGCACTCGTAGCATTCGTTTTGGTCATAAAGCCTTACCTGCTTTTCAATAGGGATACCAACACGTGTAAAAATACTATTCTTATTGATGATTTCGTCCTGAATAATAAAGTGGTCTATTTTATCAAAATCAAATCCGGCCAATTCCGCAAGATACAAAGCAGGCAGTCCATCCTGTATCTTATGCCAATAAGCACCGCCGCGGACAATAATCGAACGGCCTTTTAATTTTTTACAAGTGGGAAGGACTAAAGTACCAAAAGAGGGATGTGAGTCTTTATCATCACCATAATAATTAGATACCGGAGCCAATAAATAATTGTCTTCTGTTAAGGAAAAGAAGAATTTACTGTAGATCCTAATGTTTGGCATCAAATATACATATTCCGTGGTTTTTGTATGATAAGCGGAAACTTCTGCACCTGCCGATGGGCTGCCTATTGTATATTCAGGGTTTTTAATTTTAATTTCTTTATCATAAAAGTGCCACGAGTGGTAAGGCAAGCCTTGTTTTTTTTTGTCTTCCACATAGTTATCTATTTCCCGGAAAGAAAGCAACGCCTTTTTGGGTCCGCCGAAATTAGGTGAATTTATTTGCAGCGGATTGATAACGTATGCATTTAATCTCCTGTTTACAGTTGAAACGAGGTTACGTAAAGCATGTACAACAGGTTTTGAAAGGTTGAGAACACGTTTTTTATGGTTGCTTGCTTCTGTAAAATTTTCTGCCACAAATGTTGATTTTGTAATTATTTTATTTTCTCTGTTCTACTCTAACGAGCACTTTTCACAAAAGGTTGTTCTTTAGTTGCATCAGAAACTGGTAAAACGAAAGATGTTCAAAAATATCTTTTTTAATTTCGGTTCAAATATTACTTTAATACCTGACGATCAAAGTATAAAAAAAAAAGTATAATTGAAGCACATCATAAATAATTTTTTTAAAAACGCCTCTGAACCTGTATTTAAAAGCATTTTTAAAAGTATTTTTGATAAGTGCATTATAAAAAGCTATTAAATAATATCTGCTGTTTATTTCTGTTTTTTTTTCCGGGTGTTTTTTCAAAAAATATAGGGTTGATTTAAACCTGTTTAAGGTAATCAACCCCATATTTTTTTGTAATCTCCAGGGATGCACCACGTAAGCATTTTTAAGAAACATCTTACCAATATTCATTTTTTTTAGCCTGTAATTGAGGTCAACATCTTCCATAGCTGCAAAGGGAAATTGTTCGTCAAAACCACCAAGTGTTTTTAAAAACAAGTCTTTACTGATCATAAAATTGCAAGACCATAAATAGCCTCCAGTTTCATTAACCGGAGATTCCTCTGCCAAGCTTTGCTGTGCTCTGTCAGCCTTGATACAACCTTCAAACACCTTTATTTTTTCATAGTTTAATATTGAATTTTGATACACATTCAATATTTCTTTATTTGGAAGGCAATCATCATCTATAAAGATAAGCCAATCAGAATTAGCCTGTTTAGCACCTTTGTTCCTGTTTGCCGCTGGTCCGTTTTGAGGGCCTGCAACCCACTTTGCCCATTCAAAGTTTTCTTCTATTAATTGTTTAGCCTGATGTTGTTTGCTGTCATCAGTAACAATAACTTCATAATCTTTTGCTTTTATTGTTTGAATATGTGGTGCAAGGCAAAGTAAACATTTTTTTAATAAGTCATTACGGTTACAAGTGGGGATAATGATTGAGAGCAAAATGGATTGGATTATTAGATAGCTATTGTATTAGTTCAATATATGACGATGCTTCTTTTATCACCTAAAAAAAGAGTGATGCCCAACTTAGGATATAGCAAAAATATAACTATAAAAGAAGTAATAAAGATAAAAGAGTCAATAAATTTGTTTATAGTTTTCAAATCACTAACAGCATCGAATGTAATTAAATACAAAGATTAGTTGGCAAGTTGTCCAATCATTCTCAAATAGCTGCTTTTTAAAACATCCCATGAGTAAAGTTGATAGGCAGCTTGTATCAATTTTTTCTGGTCAGTAATTGTATTGTCTTTAGAAAAATGTTGAATTAATTCACCTTTCTTTTTCATATTGATATATGTTCCATATTCCTGAAGAACTTGTTTGGCATTGATATAATCATGAACGATGCAAGGTAAACCGTAACTTATAGCTTCTATCAAAACACGGCCAAAACCTTCATTCAAAGAAGCCAGAACAAAATAATCGGCAGCAATATAATAATCCTTCACCTTGTCATAAGCAACATTGGTTATCGTAAACCTGCCTGGTATTTTATCGGTTGCCAGCTTAATAAGTTGTGAGGTTTCTGCTTCAAATTGCCCCAATATAATTAAATAATATTCTTTTCCAAGCTTTGCTACCTCTTCAATTAAATAATCCATTCGCTTGTGGTGTTTATTGACAGCTCCGACTGAAAGGATTATTTTTTGGTCAGAAGAAAACCCAAAACTATTTCTAACCAAGCCTTTGTTATTGATGTTGTCAAGCCGTTCGTCTATATTAATATTAAACCCATAAGGTAAAAGCGTTTGCATAGATGCCGGTGCGCCGTGCAGGATGGCTTGTTCCATATAAACCGGTAAAAGTTGCTGCACATGGTCTTCTGTTTTAAAAGGTGGCCCGTTTGGTGCACCGTTAGAAAAAAGCAACTTGTATTTAAACTTCAAATGTTTTCTCAAATGCCACAAGTAAGTGCCAAGGGTAAAATCACTGTAATAAATAACTGCGGGTTGCTTAATTAGGATAAGCGGAAGCATCGACAAGCAAAAAGTAATTTGTTCGATGGTATAAGCATCTGTTGGAAAGAATTTAGCTAAAAATTGTGCTGCTTTCTTTCTTCGTGGTAAATTGGGCAATACAATTTCATTTCCAGTGCTTTTTCCGCCTCCTTTTATCAGATACAATTTAAAGTCTGTAGTATCTTTTAAAGCATCAAAACATTCCCTGGTAAAAGATTCGTACCCTCGGTTGATATGCCCTAAACCTGTACAAACTATAAAAACATTCATGCTGTTTTTATCATTAGTTTTTGGGTAATCTTTCTGTTTATTTTTTTTAACCCAAACAAACAAACATCTGTAAGTGATTTAAAAAAAACAAGTACGCAAACAGGTGACAAGTAGAACAATGACCTCGTGATATAAATAATATCAGACCTGTTTAAGGATATTCTTTTTCGGGATGATTCTAACAATACGCTAAATAAATAAACATCCATGTATCTGATTTTTTGCTTTAGCGAAATATTCTTATTTACTTTTTCATAAACATATAGTCCAACCTTTAACTTTTCCAATAAAAATATCTTGTAATTGTCTTTTCGATAATGGTCAGATCTGCTAACTGAAGTGTTGGATTGCCTGAAATAATTTAAACATTTCGGCAAATAAGCAATACTATTATCAAAACAAACATCAATCCAAAACTGCCAGTCGCCGCAAATTTTATATTCCTTAAAAGAAGCATCAACTTTATAAAAATCTTCCCGTTTAAAAATTACCGCACTTGCATTTGGAACAATTGGATGAAAAAAGAAGGCATCTTTGCATTCGTCATATCCATTGTTTAAATAATAACCGTTCTGGTTATTAGAAACTTCCGAGATCAATTTACCGATGCTTAAACCATTTTCGTCAACAGTATTCGAGCCGCAATATGCTAAACCAAGGTTTGTATTTTCATTTACAATATGGGTTAAAGATTCTAAGAAATCATTAGCTGCATAATCATCGCTTTCTGCAATCCAGATATAATTTCCTTTTGCTAATGCGATGCCTTTTTCCCATTGTAAAAATGTACTGCCGGAATTAATAGTATTGTAAACAATATGTTTAACTTTAGGATGGTTTCGGTATTGTTCAATTATAATCTTGCTGTTATCTGTGGAGCAATCATCCAAAATTAGGAGTTCAAAATTTTGGTAAGTTTGACTTATGATTGAATCTAACCTCTGATTTAAATATTTAGCATGATTAAAGTTTGGAACTATAACCGAAAGTAAATTAATCATTTTTGCAGCGATAGCTTATTTTGAACCCAGTTTATTGCAATACTTCTTTTATCACCTAAAATTTGATAAGTTAGAATTTTAGCCAATCCGGGAACTGCAAATGTATGTTTTTATTAACATCTTCCCTTGGAGACCATTGTTTTGGTGCGATAACTATCTTATTTGGATTACGGTTTAAAAAAGCGCCCCACCAGCTAAAAGTGCTGTTTGCAATAATATTATGATTGCAGTGCCGCATCAAATCCAAATCAGCGTAATCTACATTACCATCCACGAAATAAGCAGGGGCATTTGTTTTGATGTTTTTTTTTACCCAATCCAAGTCATCCGAAAAAAAATAGAAAGAAGGGTTAGAAACCTTTTTTTGGATATAATTAATGGCGTTATGATAATATTCAATTGGTAAAACACCCATTAAATAATTTGCACCAGAATCAGTTACATAATCTCCGCGGCGAACATGAACAGCAACAGATGCTTCATCATTTTTAATTTGTGATAACCACTTTTCTGCTTTCAGATCAAGAGCTTCTTTCAAAGTTAATTCTTCAAAAATATCAGGTGATGTTTTTTCAAAATATTTGTAATGCTGCCAGTAACCTTCTATATAAACATCTGCTGGGGTTTTATAAATCTTTGGCTCTAAAATCCACCACACAGCTTCTTTAAAATACTTTTTTGTGTGTTTTGGAAAGATGATTGGCTCAACGTTTCTAAATACTTTTGCATAAAAAGAAGTTTTATTGTGCAATTTCTGGTAGAAGTCTATGTCTTTTTTAAAAGGTGTAATTTCTTCTTTTGTTGCAACGGAAGCATCAATATTAAAATGGTTTAACTTGTAACTACGTAAATCCTGTTCTTTAAAAAAAGATATATCTAATTTCAAGGGGACTTCTTTTAATAATGATAGTTGCCTTCCCATTGCATATTGTAACAATTGATTTCCTAAGCCGCTAACTAATTTTGTAATGATCAAGAATGGAAATATTTAATAAAGAACAAGTAAATATATTAATTTTACGGTTCAGGTTTTTGAATAGTTAGATTGAATACTCAGGTTTAAAAAATCTTTAATTTTTTGATGCACTGTTTCTTTTGAGAAATTATGCAGTGTGTTCCAGGCATTGCTTACACAACTTTGATATTCTTCCATGTTAGCTATAACTTCTGTAAGTTGTGTTACAATCCCTTCTTCCTTGTTTGTTTCTATACAAATGCCGCAATTGTTGTCTTTGATAAATATATTATTAGCAGTATAGGAAGGACCACAGCTAATAATCAGCCTTTTTGATTTGCAATAATCTGTGATCTTTGTTTGTAAAGATGCTTTGGAATGGGTATAATTTTCCTTGCTAAAAGAAGCAGTGATCAGAAGCGCATCTGCCTGATTTAATTTTTTGTGTACCTGATGATACGGCAAATGGCCGCCATATACAACACCTAAAGGTTCCAACTCAGCTTTTCGCCAGTTCCATTGGCTTTCCTGTGTATAAAGTAACAATTGTATGTTTTGCTTTGCTGAAAGTAGTTTTACAGCTTTTGCAAAAGTATAAAAACTATCAAAGTGCATGGGCCAAAGCGCACCTGCATAAGCAATAGTAAAAGGGTTGTTTTTATGGTAGATAGAATCTTCAGGAGCATCAGATAAGTCTACCGGATTTCTGATATATAAAACATTTTCTGGTTTAGCCTGATAGCGTTCTGCTAATATATTTTTAAGTTCTTCTCCAATCATCATCCAGTTCGTGTTTTTTTGAAGCATACTGCTGATAATGTCATGAACTAATTTACCTATATAAATGGGTTTGTTTTTGTACATCCAGTCATCCATAAAATACGGAATGACAGGAGCTGAAATAGTATTATTGTCCAACAGTTTATGGTGCATTAAGATACCGGAAGAAGTATTGGAACACGATATAATTACGTCTGGCGCAAATGATGCAATTTCTTTTTTTAATTTTTGATACTTGGAATGTTGAAAAATATAAAAATTGACCCTATTGATAATCGGTAATAAAAATTGAGTAAAACGGTTTAGTGGTAAATATATTTGATTAATCTTATAACTTCTGTATCGGTTGGTATAAGGTTCTGTTGAACCTATTTTTCTCAAGGATTTTATATCTACTTCAGTAATCCCCAAAAAATTTTCAGGTTTAATAAAGCAAAACAAGTTATACAGCGTTTGGTTAATTCCGCCTTCATTTAAGGCCATTGGTGCATCACCGAATAATAAAACCTTCATTAAGAAATAAACTAATTGTGGTATTTGATCATCTTTTTTCCTGAAAACTTTTTTATCCAATATTTACTGTAAATGGGAAATAATTTAGTCCAGAAGCTTTTATATTTCCAGAAAGAGCTGAACAATACTGAGAAATGTTTTTCAGTGTCAAACCTGTTTTCATAATAAAGTAACTTGATAATGTTTGCTGGAAAATAGCTTTCGATCAGGTTGACATTGGTAATATCAATGATTCTTTTATCATAGCCTTCTTTAACCAAAGACTTTAAAATAAAGTTATAATTTTTTGCAAAAGTTGTTACAAACTGATAACCTCCGGAATTATTTTGTTTAGCTGCAAAGAGAGGGGTTTCCACATACAGGTTTTCATTAGCCGCAAAGATTGCTTTTATTGTCCATCCGATCTGTACAATATTGGTATGCATGAACTTTTGATGATCAAAATTTTCCGGCAGGATAGATTTATTGATAATATTTCCACTGATAAAAGTAGCATAGTAATGTATCTTTTTTACAAAGTTGACAGGATTATTGTAGGTGCTAACTTTCGCTTCTTTTACCGGCGTTTCATCTACGTCTTCCTCCCGATGGAAAGGGATACAATGCAAGTAAACATCTCCGTAGTTTTTATTTTTAAGCAAATCTATAATGATACGGAGACTTCCATTAATCAAATATTCATCATCCCCAAGAACCCAAACATATTTTCCTTTGGCTTTATCAAAACACAAAGATGATGTTGAATCAGGCCCGAGATTGGTTTCCCTTTCATAGTAATCAATATCAAGTTTTTCAGTATATCTGTCAATTACTTCTTTTGTATGATCTGAAGAAGCATTATTTGCAATGATGATTTCAATATCTTGTTTAACGTCATCAAATTGTGTCAAAATTGAATTCAGACAACGATCTAAATACTTTGCCCGATTGTAAGTTGGGATACCAATTGTAAGTAAAGGTTTTTGCATAATTAGGTTTAATAAATACTTACACCAAAAGAGTATTTAACATATTTGAATTCTTTAATTTAAAAATGAAGTGCTACTGATCAAAGAAAAATATTGATACAAGCTTTTGTAAAACCCTTCTTTGCAAAAATACTGTTCCCATAATTGCCGGTTACTTTTTTGCAATTGCAAAAAATCATTTGTATGGATGGATTGATGAAAGTCTGCTATATATTGATCTGCTTTGTTTGCATCTTTTTCTTCTATCCAAACCACCTGTTTTTTCCAGTTGACAAATTCTTCAAAAGGCAGAACACAATCTGTGTTGATAAAAACAGGGATGCGGCCGGCACTCATAATTTCATACAACCTGAACGAATAGTTGCCATGGCCGCTTACGCAGATATTATATTGATTATTAAAAATATTATTTACAAAGGGTAATTTCCCATTTACAGGATCCCAACTTTGTTCTAAGCTGGTAAACGTGATATCTGTTTTTATTTTTTTGTTTTTCAGACAAGCAACAATAGCGTCCCGCCGCGCTAAATATCCGAAGTTGTAATGTAAATTAAATTGCTTCTGGATACCGGAAGAATCCAACCATTGGTTTATCTTCCTCTTTACTTGAAGTCTTACCGGAAGTTTGACAGGTGCAGATTGGCCGCGAAAACCTACTGTTGGCAGAGCTGTTTTTTGCAACCAAAAATCATTATTTGTTGCAACAGTTTTCAGGTTTCTTAAATCGTTTCCGTAAGCAGGCATTGCAAACTCGTTTTTGCCTCTTGTGCTTTTTAACAATGAAGTACGGAAGACGACAGCATTTGAAACATCAATTTTTTCAACCGGGTCATAGTAATAAAATATGATAATCTTTTTATTATATTGAATGGCCATTTCTACCATCAAATCAAATTGTTTCTTTAACAATTCAATTTCTGCCGGTTTATAATCGAAATGTGTATATTCATGTTTTGTGTAGCCATGTAGTATTTCGTAAGTGATGGGGAAAAGAAAAAAATCGGCCTGACTTGGATCGGAAACTATCACGGAATGTACAGATAGTTCTGTAATAATTTCTACTGTTTTGTACTTTTCGGGATAATTAGTTCCTGTATAAATTTTAAACATTTGCAGTTTTATACTGTTCTTGTTTCCTCAAAAAAATTTTCTTTGGCATATTGAATCAAATCTTCCTCATTTAAATTCCACCATTCATCCTGTTGCAATTTTAAAATCATGACTTGATCAAATCTTTTTTTAATTGTCCGGGCCGGAACGCCTGCAACGATAGTATATGGTTCTACGCTTTTGGTTACAACTGCCCCCGTTCCAATTATACAACCATTGCCAATTGTAATACCCGAACGCAGGTAGGCATTAAATCCAATCCAAACATCATTTCCAATAGTAGTTGTGCAGAATTCATTTATTTCTTTTTGAAAAAATTTAGCTGTTTCAAATGGATTGTCTTTTTTATAAAAAACCGGAGATGTCGAAAAATAATGATAAGGATGCTCTGCATGGCCGATACAAACATTTTCAGCTACGGAGCAAAACGCACCCATGTTAGTATTAAAAATGCGGTTATTTCCTGCGAGGTAAGTATAACGGTTAATAGAACTGTTGGAAATTGCTGTTTTTGCACCGATATATACATGATCGGCAATTTTCCCCGAAAACATAATTACTTCCGGATGTAGCTTTACTGCATTTCCAATTTGAGAAGAAAAAACAGATGCTTTGTTTATCATACAATTATCAGCAACAGTTGAACTATAAACCCTGGAGCTTTTAATTTTATTGTTGATACCTAATTTCAAGTCAGAAGATAAATCCGAATCCAAAGAGATGGAATTACGGCTGTTTTTTAGTATTACAAATAATGTTTTTAACAACTTCAACAAAACGATTACTATGTCAAAATGAATTGAAACTTTTGAAGTAAAGACATTTAAATAAATAGGGTAAAAACAGTATCATGCAAAACAATTGGATCAAAATATCCGCCATTCATTTGCATCTATGCCATACCAGGATTTTGCTTTTCTTCTCATGCCTACAAACACACCAACATTGGAACTCAATGTCCCTACAAATGTTGCGGATCGGTATAAGCCTTCCGTATCTGTCAGTAAATTAATCAAAGTTTCTTTTTTAGATTCTTTACTTTGACTGTTGTAAGCACCTTCACTAAACCCTGTTTCTGTTTTTTCGCAAAAAGTATAAATTCGATAATCGTTAAATTGCTTTTTGATTTGACTGATACTGCTATAATTGTCTGTTGCTACAAACACGTCTTTATTTATCGACAATGATTTAACCAACTCCATATAGGAACTGATGGCATAGTTTTTTTTCTCAATATCACCACTTCTGATATGGACACCAACATAGGAGGGAGGCAAGCTCAAACTATTCAATTTTTGTTGTATGATCTTGTCTATCTCCGGCTGATAGCGCCAAATATGTTTTGCAAGGATGTGCATGGCATTCAAAAAATCCCCTTCGATTTCTAATGAAGGAATATTGAAAATTTCATTATGAAACTTAGTGTCTTTGATGTAAGGCCAGATATCCTGGGTAAAGTAATTTATTCCTATCGATTTCCTGATTAATTTTAACTTAATAATATTAACAACAGATACTTTGCCTTGGTGGCATCTCACATTGTGTTTCAAATGAATATCGGCATAACTTTCTTCACAAAAAGGGAGAAAATAATCTTCCCAGCCTTTTTGATAAGAAAAATTATTGTTTTTAGAAGATAATACAAACTTGATCTTGTGTTGCAGGCAATACAAGACCGCCATGAACATGTGGTTGATCTCAGAGAAAAAACCGGATTCTATCCCAACCCTAAAAACCAATGTTTTATTGAAGGAGTTGTTTAGCTTTTGGTAGTTTTCAATCCAAACTTTACTTTCCATTCCGGTTGATTAAAAAGAAACCAATCTCATTGTAAGTCAAGTATTTTCCTGATGCAGTTGTCCGGCCGTGTTTGATCAATGATATTCCGTCTATGCCCAAATACTTTTCAATATTGGGATAGCTTAACTCCACGTTCATATAATATTCTCCGTTTACTAAATTGGCAGGAAGGTGCAGATCATCTTGGAAGGTAAAAGTGCCTTTTTCAATCGTCAGGATTTCTGCATCCATATGGGCCGGGCTGTAAAACGAAACCAACACGCCTTCCAAAGTATAGATTTTGATTTCGATGTTCAACTGAAGCGGCTCCGTCGTATGGCCCGTAATCTCAATATCCAGGCTGCTTTCTTCCGTGTCGATTTCTATGGTTGCAGCGTCTTTGCTATTGATTAGAATATGGTCAATTGTTAAGGCCGCATGTTTAACTTTGATAAGTTCCTTTAGCTTTTTGTCTTCTTTAACGATCCCCTGCTCTTTATAAAAATTTACTGCACTTTCTACCGATCCGATCAGCCCAATACTTCCTTTATCCAATACAATTCCTTTTTTGCAAAGCTGCTTGACGGAGGCCATATTATGACTGACAAAAAGCACCGTCCGGCCTTCTCCCTGGCTGACTTCACCCATTTTGCCCAGGCACTTTTTCTGAAACTCGGCATCGCCCACCGCTAATACTTCATCTACAATCAAGATCTCTGACTCTAAGTGTGCGGCAACCGCAAAAGCCAGCCGAACATACATGCCTGATGAATAACGCTTTACAGGTGTATCGACGTAACGCTCGACCCCTGCAAAATCAACAATTTCATCAAACTTGGAAGCGATTTCTTTTTTTCGCATGCCCAGGATGGCACCGTTCAAAAATATATTTTCACGGCCACTCAGTTCCGGGTGGAAGCCAGTCCCTACTTCCAGCAAACTTGCAATGCGGCCTTTTACTTTTATAGCACCGGTCGTAGGGGCAGTTACCCTGCTAAGCAATTTTAGCAAAGTGCTTTTGCCGGCACCATTGCGGCCGATGATCCCGATGGCATCACCTTGTTCAATGGTGAAGTTGATGTCTTTCAAGCTCCATACCACATTGCTGCTTCCCTTGCTGGTACGGTCATTGGTTTCTCCAATTTTTAAAAAAGGATCTTCTTTGCCGCGCATCCTGGCTATCCAACGTTCCAGATCCCTGGAAATAGTGCCTGTACCAATTTGTCCTAACTGATATGCTTTAGAAAGATTATTAACCTGAATGGCTGTGGGCATGTATATTATAGAATAATTTAATTTCTCTGCCCGATTTTTTTTGCCGGAACGCCACCCCAAATCTCATAAGCGGGTATCGACTTCGTTACTACTGCTCCGGCCGCAATGATAGCTCCATCTCCTATGTTTACACCTTTTAATACAATCACGTTGCATCCCAGCCATACATCTTTTCCTATTAAAATTTTTGCCCGGCTACCAAACTGTTGATACATCGGTTCTCCAATAGCTGTTCCATGGTCGTGATCTATAAATTTACAGCCTGAAGCAATTAAACAATCATTACCAATTATAATTCCTTCATTAATATTAAATTCGCAATTTGTGCCGATAAAAACAGTATCACCAATTACAATACGAGGCCCAGGGAGCCAGGGGCCATCATATTTGAAATTTATATTGATCTCCAACTTGCAATTCTTTCCAATCGATAACTGATGTGGCCAGGTTATAAATATTTTAGGGATAAAGGTACCATTGCCAATTTTCATTCCTAAAAATGAAAACCACAAATTTCTGGGTTTATTTAATAGTAGATTGAATAATTTGAATCTAAGTACAAATCCAATTCTATGTATGGTATTATCCAAAGTGATATTGTGAAAGTAACTTTTAATTAAATTAATCCCTGTATTATTCTTTTTATATACAAAAAAAATATTTTAATATCAAAGCTTTTTCTTCTCTTATAAAAATTACAAAAAGTAATTAAGTTTCTTGTTAAGTGTAAAGGGTATTTAAGTCCAGCATTTTTTCTAAAGCTTTTACCATGAAACCGTAGAAAATCTTTTAAAAAACTATTTAATTCTCCATTAGGCTTAGAAGAATTATTCGTTTGATGTTTCCTATAATAACCCCATATTTTAGTATCTTCAAAATATATTACAGCATTAGCCAGGTAACACCTATACCATAGTTCAACATCACATATTTGTGTGTTTTTAAAAAGTTTGTTGTTTTCTTTTACTTTCTCTAGTAATGATCTCTTTACTAAGCTATAGTTCCAGTGAAAACTTGATTTAAAATAGAATTTCTTAAATAAATCTTTTACAATGCCACCCTGCATTCCAACATGATCTGGATATAAAGATGTTTGCCCTGTCTCAGAAATCAGTATATCAAATTTTCCGGTAACAATATCAATGGAACTATCCGAATTAAAACGGTTTAAAAATACTGTAATCAAATCAGGACTGATCAGATCATCTGCATTAAAAATAATTACGTAATCACCGGTAACTTTATCATAGGCAGCATTCCAGTTGTCACCAATTCCAAGATTTTTTTCATTTCTAAACAACCTAACTTTTAAATTATTTTTGTAAAGCTGGTTTAACAGTTCCCAAGTTCCGTCGTTTGACCGGTCATCCTGAACTATAATTTCAATGCGGTTATAAGTTTGATTCAGGCAACTTTCAATTGTTTCTTGAATGTAATTAACAGCATTGTAAGCGGGAATTATAATACTAATAAGCGGGTTTTCCACGTGTTACCTTAAATTTATAAATTAAAGTTCTTAATAAAACGGTGCTTTTTATCTGATTAATTTGTGTCCTGATTTTTTTTGCCAAACGTCTGCCAGTTACTATTGATAAGTTTTGAACAAGATTGTCTTCTAAGCGATAGTTTCTTTTAGGATCATACATTTCATTTCTGCATAACTGATAAAGATCATTATATTCATTTAAACACCAGTAAGACAGCAAATCAAAGTATTGATCTACAGAAGTATTTCCTAAATTCCCTGCAACTTGTTGTAAAATTTTTTTGTAAGATTTAATAGATGCAATCCAGGATAACATAGCTGCCCGGCCGTTTTTACTCGATAAGCTCGACGAATTAAAAGAACGATAATATGTTTTCGCTTTCTTGTCTATAATTACACCTGCTGAAGCTGCGATAACACGATAAAAATACTCACCGTCATCATTGAGTGAGATTTTTTCATCCCATGAACCAGCTAAATCAATAAGTTTTCTGGAAACCAACCATGTATGTGGGATCATCATTGGCCGGTCGATCAACCACTTAGTTTTGTCAAAAAACTGTAGCTCAACAGGGGTAGGAGGTGCGATTTCACCAAATAGGTGATCCAGATTAGTGATAAAACGCTGCCAGGTACCACCAATTAAATGCAGATCAGAAAATTTGCTCAAAGTATTCACTTGTTGTTCTATCTTCTGGGGGTGTAAGAAGTCATCAGCATCAAGAAACTGGATATAATCCCCTTTAGCTAAAGAAATACCATGATTTCGGGCTGCACTTGCTCCTTTGTTTACTTGTTTTACAACCTTAATTATATCACTTACATATTTAATTGCAACTTCATACGAGGCATCTTTAGAGCCATCATCAACAATAATAATTTCAGTATTTGTATAAGTTTGTTGTAAGGCTGATTCTATTGTTGCTGCTATATAACTTTCAGCATTGTATAAAGGGATGATTATAGAAACTAAAGGAGCTGGGTTTAACATCAAATTTGATATAATTTTAAATTATAGTAATTATTTTAAATTAAAATTCTACGTTTTAAAGTAATCAATAACCTCTCGAAAATAAAAAATGGTTTATTTGCCAAGAAAGAATACTTTATAAATGCTTTAACTCCAAGTAATTTCTTTCCATAATGTAAATGGTACTGATATTCATCCAATAACAAAAACAATTTGTGCTTCTTTAAGATTTTGTTGATAAACTCAATGCTTACTTTTAGCTTATTTTGACTTCTTAGTTTTTCTGTAATTTCAATAATGTTAAATCTGGCTTGAATGCGTGATAACAACATTTTGTTATGTACTTTAGACATATTAGAATCATGATCTCTGCATAACAAACGTGTTCCTTCTCTATTATCCCAATAGAATTCCATTCCTAGAAGAGCAGCTCTTGACCAATAATTCCAATCTTCCAGCCCATACAGGCTTTCATTAAAATCACCAGTTTGGTTATATAGAGTTTTTTTAAAAAAAACGCATCCAGGAAGAAAAAATGTATCATCTAACAAAGCATGAATTATAATCTCGTTTTTACCAGATGGTTTTATATTATTAGGTAAGATAAAATTTTTGTAAGTACGTTCTTTTGCATCACTTGTAAATAACATCATAGAACTATATATCAAATCTATATTGTTATTTGATTCCATTAATTGAACTTGCAATTCTAATTTATTAGTTTCAATTAAATCATCGGCATCAAGTAATTGAATATATTTACCTTTTGATAGCCGAAGTGCTGCATTTCTTGCCCCGGGTAAACCGGTATTTTCTTGATATTTATATATAATTCTTGAATCAAGTTTAGCATATTTTAATCCTATTTCTTCTGTAATGTCTTTAGAACCATCATTTATGATTATGCATTCCCAATTTGTATAACTCTGAGCTAACAAACACTCTAACGTTTCAGAGAGAAATCGTCCGTAATTGTAACACGGAGTAATTATTGATACTAATGGTTTTGTTATCATTTAAGCAAATAATATTTTATGCTTTAAGCCGGTTAAATATAGAACTTGTAATTTTTTGGAAAGGGTAAAGATATTTTTTAGAATAATAGGCGTATTTAAAAATGCTTTTAATGGCTTCTAATTTTCTTCTGTGATGAAAACTATACTCATATAAATCTTTATATAAAAAAATGTTATGAGTCAAAATCATATTTTTATAATAAGAATTATCAACATCTAAAATGTTGCCTGTTTTAAGTTCTTGTGTGATTGAAATAATGTTTTTTCTTGCAATAGTTCTGGCATTTAACATCTTAAAATAAGCTTTGGACATATTTGTACTATGATCCCTCACAATTAAACGTGCTCCAATTGTTGAATCGTGATAAAATTCAAAACCTAATAACGCAGCTCTAAACCAATAATTCCAGTCTTCCATTCCATATAATTCTTCGTTAAACAGACCAACTTTATCAAACATCCGCCTGCTAAATATTGCACAACCCGGTAGAAAAAATACATCTTTTAATAGCGGATCAATGATATCCTGATACTTACCAGAGGCAAACGCAGGATTGGAGGCTACTACAAAGGGTATATGCTCTCTGCTGTTTTTATCGCTATAAAAAATTACCATACTGCTATAAATCAAATCTACAGTTTGATGGGATTTGAATAAGCTTAATTGGGTTGCAAACTTTTCAGGTTCTAATAAATCATCTGCATCTAATAGTTGAATGTAATTGCCTTTGGCTATTTTTAAAGCAGTATTTCTGGCAGCAGGTAAACCAGCATTTTTTTGATAAACGTATTTAATTCTTGGATCAGAATTTGCGTATTTAAGGGCAACTTCCTCGGTATCGTCAACCGACCCATCATTAATAATGATACACTCCCAGTTACTGTAGCTTTGGAATTGTAAACTATCCAAACATTCCGGTAAAAACTTTCCATAGTTGTAGCAAGGCGTAATTACGGATATTAAGGGATTTTCAGATTTCATTTTAGAAACAATAGTATGTAATAACCTTAATTGGCCAGCTTAGAAAGCTTATCCATTAAAACGCAAGTATATAACTTGAGGCTGAAGGCTAAATTTGCTTTTATTAACTTTAAGTTACCTCGAATAAACGAGGAAAAATCCTTGTTTCTATTCAACGTTAAATAGTTGAAGTAACTATAATTTTGAACGGCAATTGCAATACATTTCCTTTTAGTTTCTTTATTAATATTATTATTGTTTAAGATAATTTTACTGTAGCTTAATAAAGATTCCAGAGGTTTAAAGCCATTTGTAAAAGACTCTTTGGTTGTATTTTGTGCATGTTCTCTAAAATAATTTAAAGGCCTTGCTACATAAGCAACGTCTGATAGCATCAGCACTTTCATGTAAAGAAATAGATCTCCGATATATCTAAAACTTTCATCTGCCAAACCAGCTTTAAATAACACTTCTTTTTTAAACAAAGCGGAACTTGCATTATCTATAACATTGTGGTAAATTAAATAATTGTTTACTTCGTTTATGCCTGTATTTATAAAATCATTGTTCCAGCGGGTTGATGAAAACCTTTCATTTTTCCATAAATGGGTACGCTTTAATTTTTTATTTTTCTCATTAATATAATAAGAATCGCAGTAAACGATACCTAAATTACTGTTTTGATTAAACCTGCTTACCATTTCTTCTAAAAAAAACTCGGAAGCATCATCATCACTTTCTGCCAGCCATATTAATTCACCTTTAGCCAGTCTTATGCCTCTGTTCCATTGTTTAAAGGTTGAACCGCTGTTTATTTCATTATAAACAATTTGAGAAACTTTTGGATGAGAACGATATGATTCAATTACCTCTTTACTGTTATCTGTAGATTTATCGTCCAAAATAATTAACTCAAAATCCTGATAGGTTTGATTCAAAACCGAATCTATTCGTTGGTTTAAGTACGGAGCATGATTGTAGTTAGGAATGATAACCGAAACATTAGGCATTGAATATTTATATAATTTTAGTTTGTAAACACTAAGTAGATGTATAATTTAAATTTAAAAGATATGAGCCTGTTTAAATTTACTATAAAGTTTATAGTGCTTCTTTTGCCCCTGTAATATGTTGTGTTTAGATATCATATAAGAATATAAAAAGTATAATAAAACAGTGATTTTAATGTGGTAAAAGAAGTATACAAAATAAATTAGATGAAATTTAAACAGGCTCTAAAATTTCGAACAAAGTGTAAAAGCATTAATTTATTATAGTTTAGTGATTTTTGAAAACCAATTTGGCCTAACCAATGAATTAAAAATTGGATTATTTCCTGATAAATATCTGTTACCAATTAAATCTTTAGCAGCTAACTCAAAACTAAGATTTACTTTGTCGGAGTTAATTTTTTTAATAAAAGGTTTGGAAATATCAAAAATAATTTCGTAACTACCCGTTGCTAATTGATATGGTGGTATAACAAACTCTATTTCATACTCGCCTTTAGCTAAGTAAGTTAAGTCGTTATAGTCATTGTAAAATATTCTTGCAATCGGATTGTGTTCTGATGACGTAATATTAAATCCTATTCCTACTTCATTCAACTCCAATAATATTTGTAATCTAACTGTTATCTTTAACTCATCAGATATAAATAAATTTCCGTTATTATCTTGGGTGTTTTTTATTGATGTATGTTTAATGATAATGCTTTCATCACCGTCTTCTCCTTCCCAGGTAGGAAGACTTTTCTTAGCACTTAAATAGTGCTCAATTACATTATTTATATCTGCATGTAATTTTAATTGTCCATTTGCTAGCATAATTCCAGAATTACATAGATTTCGGACAGAACTAATATTATGACTTACAAACAATACTGTCCTGCCTTCACCTTTGCTTACTTCGCCCATTTTACCCAGGCACTTTTTTTGAAACTCTGCATCACCCACGGCCAATACTTCATCTACAATTAAAATTTCAGATTCCAAGTGTGCTGCTACGGCAAAAGCCAAACGTACATACATACCAGACGAATAACGCTTTACTGGTGTATCAATGTAACGTTCTACACCTGCAAAGTCCACAATCTGGTCAAATTTTCGTGTAATTTCTTTTTTGCGCATCCCTAAAATTGCACCGTTTAGAAAAATGTTTTCACGACCTGTCAGTTCCGGGTGAAAACCAGTACCTACTTCAAGCAAACTGGCTATACGGCCTTTTACTTTAATCGTTCCGGTAGTAGGGGAGGTAACCCGGCTTAAAAGCTTTAAAAGCGTGCTTTTGCCCGCACCATTACGGCCGATAATACCTACGGCATCCCCCTGCTGTATATCAAAACTAATATTGTTTAAACTTAACACTACATCGCTTGTACCTTTTACAGAACGGTCGTTTGCTTCCCCAATGGTCATAAACGGGTCTTCTTTACCACGTACCCTAGCAATCCATCTTTCCAGATCGCGGGAAAGCGTACCTGTGCCTATTGTACCTAACTGATAAGCTTTTGAAAGATTTTCAACCTTGATGGCTGTTGACATAATATTATATTTTTATTTTAAAAAATAGCCGGTAAAAACAGTATTCCTCTTTTAAAAATTATTAGAGGTTGAGGTATAAATGCAAATTTTTAAAAAACCCCTGAGGTGTAAAATAAGTTTTCCAGATATTTCTAATTGCTACCTGCAAGGTCTTAAATTCTTCGTTTGAAAGCTTGTTGTGAAATTCTAATATTTTTTCCGGAATTTTATGGATCTCGTCTTCCTCTACCCAAACGCAATACTTTTTCCAGTCGATCAAAAAATCAAAAGGTAAAACACAATCTGTATTTACAAATACAGGAATTCTTCCGCAGCATAATGCTTCAAAAAAACGTATAGAATTATTTCCGTATCCTCTTACACACAAAGTATAATCGCTATCAATGATGTTTTTCACATATCCTTCGCGAAAAGAAGCGTTCAACTCTTTTACACCACCCGGATACAAGCCGCCAACCGGACCGCCAAAACCAAAGTTAGAGCGGATAATGAAATTATTTTTTACTTTTTTACTCTTTAAAATAGCAAGCAAAGCCCGTACCCGGTAAGAATGTGCTGAAAAGGAAGGAAACCTTTTTATCACACCTGCATAATTCATAACCAACCGCATTGCTTCTTTTAGCTTGTATAATCCAAATTTTTGGGCAAGGGGGGGAGCGTACCCGCAGAACCCGATGGTCGGCACTGCTGTTTTAGTGCGCAAGGGAAGTACATCGTTATAATATTTATCTATGAAATCTTCGAAGAAAAATGTAAAGCCATGCTCGTTACTTTTTCTTTTGGATTGATATAAGGTATTGCAAAAGATGATCGCGTTTTTAATTTTAACATCAAAAAAATCAACATCAGAGCCTAAAAATACAAATGTTTTTTTCCCGCTGTTGCCCACCCGGTCAGAAAAATCTTTGATGTTTTTTTCAAATTCTACATCATTTTTTTGCTCCGTATATCTGATGGGGAGCAAACTGGCATCACTTTCTTCCAATGATGTAAGGCTGATAAATTCTTTACCTTCTTTTTCAAAAGTATCAAACCTACCGATGGTAATATTTAGGTCAGGATTTCTTTCCTTGCTGTCCTGGCCGCAAAAAGGTATCAGTAGATCAACGACAGGCTGATCAATATTTAGCAAAGTAAGATCAGTAAACAGCTTTAGTTTTTTATAATCCAATTTACATTAGTTTTAATTATAAGAACTTCCGTTTTTACTGTCCCCAAATAGAAGAGTGGATTTTATCGTTTTGTTCAAAAAAAATGTATTTGGAAGTATATGAATCAACTATTTTTTTTGCTATCGCATCCATTAATAGCAAATCCGGAGCTACTTGTTTTAAAGGTTTTTGAAGTTTGATCAGCTTATCAACAGCACTGCCGCGAACTGCATAAGCATGGGTTCCTATATGAGCACCCTGCCTCATTAATAATGGAGAATAAGGAGTTGGATAAGTATTTTTTTTACGGATGACAGCTTTTGATTTAAAACCAAATTGATATACAAGATTTGTTAAGTGATGATATTTAAGTTTCCCCCAAAAGCTAAAATCATTGTTTATGAGATGTCCTAAATAAAGCACTTCCCAATTTAATGGTACTTGCTGCAAGGTTTCAGCTAAATACTTTATGTTTTGTTCAACAATAGTTGCGTCATCTTCTAAAATCAACACTTTATCTAAATTCTTATCTTTGATATACTCATATATTTTTACATGGGATAAAGCACAAGCTATTTGATTAATATGTATAGGTTTTTCAGATACCATATTCATGTAATCAATATTTGTTTGTTTATAGATATCATCAATATTATCAGCAACTTCACCTGATTCCTTCATTTCATGTAAATCAAGTTTACTTCCATCTACCCCTAAAAAAACTTCATAATCTAATCCATCCAAAACTTTTTTGATGATTTCCAATCTACCAACATTTCTTTCAATGGTCAACAAGATTATTTTATCAAAAAATGTATTTAATATTTTAACTTCAGATTTATCTAATTCTTTCATGTTTATATTAAGTTAGTGCAAAAGTGTGGATATAATTACTTAAACGGTGTCCACAAAACTTTTTTCTACTTTATTAAAAATTATGGTACCAAATAAAAGGAACACAACGGTTAACAAAGCCGAATAACCCAAGGATGCCCAGCTAAAACTTCCTGTACCCAAAAATCCATATCTAAAGGTTTCTATTAATTCTGTCATTGGGTTTGCAGCAATTAACCAGCGATATCTTGCCGGTGCTGCTGACAATGGATAGATGACCGTAGTAGCATACATCAATAATTGTACACCAAAAGCAAGTAAAAACGCCAAATCCCTATACTTGGTAGTCATGGCAGAAATAATCATACCTACACCTAAACCCATAGCAGCCATCAGGACTACAACCACAGGAAATAGAAAAATTGCCCATGTAGGATGAAATGCAGCTCCATGATAAGCATAATATCCCATTACCAATAAAAACAGCATAAACTGAACACCAAAACGTACCAGGTTGCTTAGCACAATACTTAAAGGCATAATCAACCTCGGGAAATACACTTTTCCGAAAATGTCTGCATTATCTTTAAATACAGTTGAAGTTTTAGTCAAACAATCGGCAAAGTAATTCCAGGCAGTAATCCCGGCCATGTAAAATAAAGGTGCCGGAAGTTTATCTGTTGAAATTTTTGCAAGGTTGCTAAAAACAAAGGTAAACATGAGGGTTGTCACCAGAGGCTGTACAAAAAACCAAAGAGGCCCTAAGATTGTCTGTTTGTAAAACGATACAAAATCCCTTCTAACCAATAAGCCCAAAAGGTCCCGGTATTTCCACACATCGTTTAAATGCAGATCGAAAGCATTGTTTTGGGGCTTAATTTCTAAATCCCAGACTTGGTTATCCAATGTTAAATTTTTGTCCATATTTTAAGAAAAAAGGTGTGATAAATATAAATCTGTTAAAATTTTTTTGATTGTTGTCCCTATTTTTATACTAACTTAAAACAAAAAATAATCTAAAATTTATTAATATTATTATCAATCAGCAAAATTAATAATAATATGATTAAGTTTTTTAAATTTTATTATTGATGTTATAATTACTTTAAACCCAATAAAGCCTTTTAAATTAATATTGAGGTAATGGGCAGGCTGAATGTGGGCAGGTTAGTCAGGAAGTATATGAAGTATAAAGTGCTTAAACAAATCAAGTTTCCTGAACAGTAACTGTAGTTTACACTATTTGAAATACAACAAAACGGTATGTAGATTTTTATGTCTTAAAAGAAGCATTCGATAAAGTAACCCAATCAAAAGTTTGAAAAATGTAATTAGTTATGGGCTTAACTATTGACCCAACAACAATACAAAAGGAAAATATAATCGCTGATTCAATTAGACATACTGTTTTTATCACTGATTTTTTTAATATAAAATTTAAGGTAAAAGGATAAGGGTTCAATATCATCTACGGCTTCGCCCTCTCAGTAACAGTTAGTTTACTTTTTATTCAATAATATGCAATACAAAACCAATTCTAAAAGCACAAATTAGCAAGCTATAAACACAAGCTTTTTAAAAATAAATTATTCCAAGCAATTTTAAATACTTGGAATAGTTTATCAGAACCTGGACATAAAGTTTTTGAGTACAGATTTTACTGTTTTTTTCTGCGTATTTTGAGTATAATAACTGTTGTCATAATGATAACTGTTGCCATACTTTTGGTTTTGAACACCGTTAAAAACGATGTTCAGCTTTGGAAGCCTTTTTTCTTTAGCGATGCGTTTGATAAAGTCCAGTTCTTCTTTTGATGTATATCCTTGTCTTACAACGTACAAGGTAACATCGCATAAATTTGCTATAATGAGTGCATCTGTTACTAAATGTATGGGAGGAGTGTCTAATAAAATGTCATCATACTCGGTTTTAAGCTGATCGATCAATTCTGACATTCGATAATTCTCCAGGAGTTCAGAAGGGTTATCCGGTAATGTTCCTGCCCCAATTACAAATAAGTTTGAACGTATGGCAGAGGTTTGAATGATTTTTTGAATATCATTGACCTTTCCTGAAAGAAAATCACTTGCACCTAAGTGTTCCGGGCTTAACTCATAATTTTTAGATATTTTAGGTTTTCTTAAATCTAATTCCAACACAACTGTTTTTCTGCCCGAAGCAGCAATGGCAACGCCTAAACTACTGGTAATAAAACTTTTGCCTTCAGCAGAGGTGCTGGAAGTAAATAAAGTAACCCTGCCTTTAGGTTTTTTCTGATGCAGGTATAGTAGTTTTGTCCTGAGTTCCCTGATCTGTTCGCCCAGGATATTACCATTTCTGCTTAAAATAGATTTTAATGAATTATCCTCTTCGTAATTGATTTCTGTAATTACCGGTGTATTGGTACTGCCTTCAATTTCTCTTTTATCGGTAATATGATTTTTGATTGCATTGCGGCCGTAAACAAATCCTGCCGGCAAAATCAATCCTAACAAAAATGCCGTAGCGAGGATCAAAGGTGCTTTTGAAGGTGTCAGCCCCGCATCATGTGGTTCATCTACTACTTGCACGTCAGACAGGGTAGCGGCATAGTTTAAAGCAATGGTTTCACGCTGTTGAGATAAGTATAGGAACTGGTCTTCTTTAAGGGATTTCTGGCGGGTCATATTTACAAATTCCCTTTCTTGTGCCGGTACTGCGCTGAAAGACGATTGAAAACGGGAGTTGTTGGATTCTAACTGATTTTTAGTGATCTCTAATGATGACCTGACCCCTTTTATTGTTTCTTTGATCGCATCTTTAACAGACTTAATCTGTTTGTTAATCGGATCAAAAATCGGATTGCTTTCCGGTGTAGTGGCCAATAACTTATTTCTTTGTTGGAGGACTACTGATAATTGCCCAACAAGGCTACCAAGACTTGGATCTGTTATACCAGCAGTAACCGGAACGTTATCATCATTACGGGCCGAATTAACATATTTTTCTATACCGGACAGCAAGTCCAACTGAATGTTTAATTCTGCCAGTTTAGTGTCATTTGCATTAACGTTACCTAAATAGGTACTTCCCTTGGCAGAAATATCTGTAAACTTATTGCTGCTTTTATAACCCGCTGCTTTTTTTTCTGCATCATTCAGTTCCTGGGTAATTTCGGCAATCCGGGTATTTAAAAACCTGAGTGAGTTGGCAGTTGCCTGGTTTTTGTTCTCCTTGGTTTTACTGATGTAATTTTTGATCAAGGCATTTAAAAAAGCCCTTGCGCGTTCAGGGACCTCATCACTTATACTTAAATCCAATAAATTTGATCCTGTACTGGAGCTTGCAATTTTGATTTTCCCCTGATAAGTGCCTGCGATATCGTCCGGGTCATTCAGGGTAATCCTTATTTGTTTTCCTATGTAATTATTGGTATTTTCTGTGGCATATAATTTCCATTCGCCAAAACTATTTTTCAAAACATCGTTAAATGAAGCATTTAACATGGTTCCGTTTGACCTTACTAATGTATAGCGGTTATCGGCCAAAACGATGATGTTAAAAACCTGCTTTCCCTGAAACTTATTTTTACCGAAAAGTTTAAAACGAACAGGCGTTGTGGCATATACATCTTTTTGATAGTATTTTCCTACTTCATCATATTTTGCCCACAAATTAAGATCCATAATTGCCTGGCTAACCAAAGGCCTTGATCCTAATATTTCTATTTCATTGTCAATCCCCTTTGATGCTTCCGTAACATTGAGCTTTTCTAAAGCTGTACTTTGGTTGGATGATTTTCCATCGTTGACCAATAGCTTGGCACTTACTTCATAAGAAGGCTTTTCAGAACGCAGTTTATAATAAGCAATACCAGTAGTGATTAAAACACCTGTTATAAAAAGCGGCCAGTGGTATAAGCACCGGGATAAAAAATGTTTTAACCCGTCGAAGTTGTCTGTTTGAACCTCAACCCCTGCATCCTCATACAATTGTTCATTACTCATTTTTTATCTCTTTATAGCAAATATAATAACTATGGCCAATGAAATAACAGATGACACAATACCTAAACTTCGGTTGAAATAATCTGTTGATAAAGTGGATTTATACTTTCCGGGGGTTACATAAATAAGGTCATTGTTTCTGAGGAAATAATACGGAGAGTTAAAAATATCTTTCGAATTCAGGTTTAAAGGAATATAAGTCCTTTTGCCGTTTTGCTCCCGGATCAGCAAAATATTGCTTCTAACTGCGGTTAAATTAAGGTCACCGGACAAAGTGATCGCATCCGTCAGATTTAAACGTTCATTTTGCACCCTGATTACCCTTGGGCTTCCAACATCGCCCATAACCGTTACTTTAAAATTGCTGATGCTTACTGTTACGTAAGGCTCTTTCAGGTATTTCAACAATAAATTTGTCAGGGATTGTTTAAACTCAGGTATCGTCATACCAGCTACTTTTATAGTACCTAAAATCGGTAATTGGATATCTCCTGCTTTGTCCACCAGATATCCTGTTGCTGCGGCAGTGGCATCTGACCCGCCTGTAACGGTAGTTGCATTATTGCTGACTACACCATGGTTATACACAGCCGAAGCATCGGGGTTTAAGCTACTGATGTTAATAGCTAAAATATCTAAGGGTTGAATGGTTACCGGAATAAATGCTTCAGCACTTTCAGCAGTTATTGTGGAACGGCTCACATCCTGAAAATAGGCCAGGTCTTTATTGGTGGCGCAAGAAGAGATCAGGAAGACAAGCAATATGCCGTAAAAGAAATGTTTCATCATAATTGTAAGCGTAATTTTCGGGTAAAGATAATAGGATAAAATTTACAAGCAAATAAGGATATGGGTTAATTAATTATTCAAATGGGTATTACTACGGTAAATTTTGACAAAAGTTGTAGTTGTTAAGGAAAACGGATAGTATGAAAACAACTTTTTTCTCTTATAAAAAGATGTTTAACAATTCATTTTTTATAAGAAGTTTAGTTTATTAAGTGTTATTAATATGACTAAAGTTTTTAAAAGACGTAATAACTTTAGTCAAATTCTAAATATAGATTAGGTTTTACCAGGATTCATCCAACCTGAATGATTACTTCTTTAGCACACAAAAAATGATGTCCATTAACAGTTAATAATAACTTGATTAAACTTATTATAGAAAATATTTTTATAAGATGAGACGTATTTACTGCCCTTAATTTATAGTTTGGTATAGCAAAGTTAACCCTGGTTTCCCTTCCCAGATAGCTGTGGAAACAACTTTTATAGCTATAAAATTAAGTATATTTATACAGGGTAAAAGAAGCATTGACTATGTTGATTTGATATTAAAACAGAGGTACTACAAAGGATCAATTAGTATTAAAAGTATTTAAAATAATTTTTTTAGCTTTTGTAAAACCCTTTTTAAATAATCTGTGATAATCGTTTTTAGGCATAAAGCCCTTAAATTCCGTCAGGTTTAAAACCCTGTAAAATTCATCTTTATGCCTTTGCAAGGAAGTGCAGGATTTGAAAATAGGCTTGATGTTTAAAAAATGGACAAGGCTTGGGTTTGAAGGTATTTCGAAATAATCGCTACAGTTCCAAAGAAGGCTTATCTCATGCCATTGGTCCAGTAAAACAACATTAAAACCATACTGGTCAGGATAATCATAATGTCCTTTATTGTCGATCATACATTTAATTACTTTATTGGCAATATCTGCTTCTATCCACTTTTTAGAATTGATGACCAATAAGCCGGAGTTGAAATATTTTGTTTCTGGTGGGATACCTAATGCCTTGTAATTTTTTATCGCGTAAGGGGAACTTACCACGCCCTGATAATCTTGGACAGCACCAACAATGTTATCGCCAATATCAATATGGTATAAGTTGGAAATGTCGTCATACATCAGCATATCCACATCCATATAAATTATTTTTTTGCAATCCAAACCTACAGCATAAGGGGCAAATAACCTTAAATAGGCGGTGATAGGATAAGTTGAATCATCAACCGGGATTTTAATTTCAGGCGGAATGACCTTACTTGATTTAATAAAATGAATACTGCTTGAATCCGGACGGATCGAATTTTGTAATCTTTCTTTGTTAACGTTGGAAATTCCGTCATCAATAATGGTAAAAGAAAGAAGCTCGTTTGACCTATGGTTAATTTCTATTGATTTAATTAATGCGGCTGTTAAAACAGCATATTGATTATCACATGCTACTACAACTGCTATTTTTTCTTTAAGGTTCATTTTATAGATATTTTATCGACAATTAATATCCTGTGTTTTATCAAAGAGCATATTGTTTCAAATACTAATTCAATATAAATTAAAAAAGTCAAAATATATAGTGATATTTAAAACTTATTCAACCTATTTTCAATGCTTCTTTTAGCACCTAAAAATAATTGTTCTGTTTTTGGATCTATTTATATTGCTGTAAACATAAACTTTTACCAGGTAAAAGAAGCATTGTCGTTTTTTCTGATATAAATTTAAACAGTCTAAAAGTTTATTCAATTTATACAAACCTCATTAAATATAGGTTATTTGTTACTTTTATGATAAACAATAATACAAAGTGCTGTAGTTATAGACTTATAGATAGTTTTATATTCTTTTTAAAACTATCGTGTTACATTGACTTGATAGTTGGAGAATTTTTTTGGTCTCATCTGGCGCCATTTCTTTTTTAATCTGTCAATGCCGAAACTGATATTGTTTAGATAGCGGTTATGAACCATCAGTCTGATTTGCAAATAATTATTGTCATCAGCGGCGGGAGGTGGGATGGATTGTAACTCCGGAAACACGTGCCCTCTTAAAGAACCCACTAAATGAACAGCAATTATATCTTCTGTAAGATTGGCTTTAACAGGGATTTTCATTATCTGCTGGGCCATCATAATTTGGTTGTAATCGAAATAATAGAAACTCTTGGATTTAGCCGTAAGAAAAGCCCAAAGGGTTTGTTCCAGCCAAGGGATTTTATTTATAAACCCGTTGCGGATCACGGTGTCATTTAAGAGTTGCTCAATAAAATCTAAATTATACATCTTTTGGGGAAAATAAAAAAACCCCGAATTAACATAGGGGAAAATAGGAAATTTAATCCGTATAAAATCCCAGGGTTGAAAGGAATAGGCATTGAACGTATCAGACATAAAGACAGGGATTTCATTAAATTGCGGCAAACAGAATTTCTTTAGAAATAAAATATCACTGTCAATATAAAACACATCAGCATCGTCATATAACATAATATCAAATAATTTCTGTGCATATCCGGTACTGTTCCGATAATACAAGCAACTTGGATAGTTATTTAGCTTTTCTGCTACTTGTTGATCCCTTACATTTTTATCAATAATATTACTGTTTGGTAATTTGGCCAACAATTGTTGCCTGTCAGCAGGGGTGAGGGTACCATCTTCAAAAATCTGTAAATGAATTTCCTGCTTTGCATTATTGATAAAGCTTTTTAAACAGGTTATCGAAAATTCCAAGCCGGAATGGCCCAGGAGCGTTTTACATTTTATTGGTACAGTCATCGAAAATAAAACTATATTCATTAAAAAATATTGGGGGGCTAAACTTAAATGCCTATTTAAATTAACTTATTAGAATTGACATGCTGCTTTTATTTTACATAAAATAGAAATTATTCTATATCTAACATGCTTGTATTAATATAAATAAAAATTTTATATGTTAAAAGAAGCATTATCATTTTACTAAAATAAATTAAACAGGCTTTAATATTAAAACTATTTTTTTAATATTAAAATTATCAAAGATAATAGGATTAGGGCTTGTTTAAAAATTTATCGGATACAATTTTCAATTTGCTTTATATGCTTCTTTTATCACATAAAAAACACAAGATGTTTGCGCTCTATTTCCCTAAATAGAAATGTTAGGTTAAAATCCAATAGGCATAAAAGAAGCACTTTTAAAATTTGTATCAAGGTTTTGCCACAAACCTCAGCCCCTTGACCGCGCCGATCTGTTTCCCCCCATCGCCGGACCCTGCCAACCTGACCCTAAACAGGGCCGGGCTGTTAAAATTGGCACCGGCATCGAAAGGACTGTTCAGCGTAACATTCTGGCCGCAATAATTTACGGTAACCTGCCCTGCATTATCGGTTATGGTAACTTCGTTGAACAGAAGAAGCTCACGCCTTTGCAGATAAAAATTATTGTTCACCAGGTATTGCCCATTGGCAAGTATATCAAAGCCAGATGCCCTGAACTGCACTAATATTTTGCCGGCCTGGTTCACTACTTCAAACAATGTCCCTGGCCTGGGTGAGGCTTCTAAAGGTAAAAATTTCAATGTCCAGTTGTTGGTATTGTTTGCCCCCAACGCCCTTTGGATATAATGGGCATTAAGGTCATTGGTCGCTGGCTCGTCGCATATCCAGCTAATATCAATATCTGTCTTTGCATCTGATTTTATAGAAGTGCCTACCTTCCAATTTGGGTACTGGTCGCCGTAAACCGCGTCACGTTTATAGGCCGCAGGGTAAACCGTCCAGCCAAAACCGCCGTAAAAAGGGGAGGCATAGGGCAGCCCGGCCATCATGTCGGAAGCGGAAAACACAGGTGTTATGGTTGCGCCAACGGTTATCGGAATAGGGGGAAGCTCAACAATGCTGTTTGCATTGGTTATGTGCCAGCTATGTACCCCGCCCCGCGCAGATTCGTCGCAATGATAAAGATAATAGTCGTTGGTGCTTTTTTTGGCCAGCATCGCACCGAATGCATTGCCGGCAAAACCTGAAAAGTCCCCCGTTAATTGGCATATCTCGGACTGGACGCCAAAGCTCCCCACAAAAAGGCCGTCGTCATAAAAGTGGTTCCAGATATTGTTCTCGTATTGGCCTTTATAAAGTTCGGAGTAAACACCATAAAAAATGTCCCTGTTGTTCACAAAGACCTTTGCGTTTTCGCTGTGCCCGCTGTTTTGGACATCGAAACTGCCGTTGGCCGGGTAGTAGCCCGTATATCCCCCGGGCGTACTTGGCGATGCCTGCCAGTCAAAGGCGTTTGCGCCATATTTCATCGAGCCCAAATGGAACTTGTACCCTAAATTCCGCAGCCCGGAGCCAAAATCATAGCCATAGTTCTGGTCGTAGAAAATATACCGGCTTGTGTTTGTCGAAGACCCATAGGTATTGTTTATATAATAAACAGGGGCATCGGTAGCTGCTATATCCGGAGTATTAATGACATTGACAGGTGCTGACCATTGGGGCATGTTCCCACTAAAACCGGTAAGTACCCGTTTTGTGACCACGGCATGTGTGTTGTCGATAAAATGCCTGCCATAAAGGCTTCCATCGGCCTCTAAAATTGTATTGCAGTCCATATACCCTAAATTTACCAACCCGGTAGGTGTCAGGTCGTACAAAACACAGGTTGCGGCCTCGATCCCGTAAGTATGGCCGTTCGACAATGTGGCGACGCTTTTAAACCCGGAAAATTCACTGCTGTAATTTGGGAAACCATAGCCCCAGTTGGCTTTTTGTTTCCAGCTTCCGTTTTTGCCGTTTTCCAAAGGTTTAGAGTAGTCCCTTTCGTATTCTGTGAGGTTTGCAAAAACCCGTGTTGGGTTGTTTAGGTCCACATTGGACGACCTTGAAGAGGACAGATAGGTAATTTGGTTGATATAACCCCTATTTGCGTCAAAGTGCTGCACCCGGCGGTTCCCCCTGTCCAGGACCCAGAAGCTGCCATTTGTCTGATAGCTGATAAAAGGGGCCTGGAACATAAACCTGTCGTTCGTGATATAAGGGCTGGTGGCATAACCTCCGGACTGGCCTAATGTCCATATCGGGGAAGCGGCGCCTGTTGCCGAAGTGGCATAGCTTTTTACCTGCTGCGTCCCTTCGTCGATCACAGAAATTGTGGTGTAATCAGGTGAAATTGCCATTGCCGAAGGGCTCACAAGCCCTGCAAATGAAACTCCGCTATCTGTTAAAGAGCCATCCGGGTTAACAGCAGCCTTGTGTAAACCATTATTGTAACAAAAAAACAAGTTTCCGCTTCCGTCACACGCCAGCCCCTGTATGTTGGCATAGGCCAAGGTTTGCACCAATGCACCTGTTTTTTTGTCCAACACCTGCAACTGGCCCATCCCGTTCCGGGAAACAAAAAGGAATTTCCCTGTTTTTTGCACCGCAATGGCCGTGATATAGGCATTTGGGTTCCCAATGGTGATGGAAATTGCATTTGGGTAATCGACACTTGCTTTTAACGAAGGGGAAATGTCCGTCCCGGCAGAAAACGGGTACTGCGGTTTAGTCGCATCGGCGCCATTGGCGGGATAAGAGCCAAAGACCCAACTGTTGTCGTTGTAGGTATCGTTGCCCGCCCAGTAAACAACGTCCCCGTCTGTGCAGATTGCCGAACTGGACTGGGAGGTCATCCCGTACCCGCCGTTGTCTGTCAGTTTGTTCGGGTCGGAAACGTCAAAGGTTTTTTGGGTCGAGCCGTGTTCACTGTAATAGCCTGCCACAAAACAAACGTTCCCTAAAAAACAAAAGTCAAAAGGCATGTCCCCGTGCCAGGTATAATTGGAGATCAGGTCTGTGGAAGTGTTCCCTATCACGCCCTCCCAGGTATATTGCACGTTGTTGGTCAGCACTTTGATATTGTATTTGCCAAAGGGCGCCTGGCTGCCGTCGTCCAAAAGGCCGTCCCATTGGGCAGAATAACAGCCTGTATCGTAATGATTACCGCTCCATAAGGTACGCACCAAATTCCCGGATGAATTGTAAACTCCTGCAGAAGTATTAACAGAGCTGCTCAACTCAAAGGTAAAAGTACCATTGGTAGCTGTATTAGTGTTTGTAGCTGAGGTGCTTCCACTGTTTGTACCATCATTGATGATAATAGTAGCTTTTGATGAAAGGTCTGAACAACAAACAATTTTGGTTACTTGCTGTGCATTTAATTTAAAAGAAAAAAATAGGAGGAGCAATATCCACTTAAGAGCCTTCATGTATAGTTACCTGAACTTGGAAGTAAAAAATAAAACTGTAACCATAAACTTTTAACAATGTGAAATATTATAATTAAAAATAAGCAATACGGACCGTTCTGATAATTGTAAATTACAGAAGTTAAAATAGAAATCAATCCTTTGTAACGATAAAATAACATCAAAAGTTATTCTATTTAGAGCCTTGTTTAAATTTTATTCAACTACTCTATATGCTTCTTTTACCACCTAAAAATCAGTAAACCCTTGTACTTCTTGTACTTCTTGTACTTCTTGTACCGGCTTAATACACCAATACAGAATTTACAGGTATAAAAGAAGTAGTATAAATTTTTACGATAGCAATTTAAGGTTGTGTTTCTAAATGTATGATGGCTTAAAATTGGTTAAAAAAGCAGATAAAATCATAACTGATATTTTCAATTTTACAGCTAAATAAGGTACGCATTTTGAAATATCATTATCGGCTTTATAGTCATCATACATTTGGAAACAGTACCCAATTTAAAAAGGCTCTCAGACAGTTGTAAAAAACCTGAATTATTTTAAATAAGAAGCGTTTAATTTTACTGTTAAGTGTTTCGCTAAATACAATTTCTTCATTTTTTGTCCAAATCTGTATCAAAATAGATTTGGATGCTTCTTTTATGCTTCTAAAACTAGTGTTGGGAAGTATTCATAAATTATCTTAAGAATTTTATACTTTTAATAAAAAGATGGTCATAACCGTTAAATCTATAAAAATCTTTTTTAATGAAATCTCGTAACTGCATTTATAAATAAGGTTTCTATTCAAAACAAATATATTATTATACTTGTATATTTTACATTAACTTCTTAAAACCAATCAATTATGAAAACCAAATTTTTTTTTACAGCAGTTTTATCCTTGTTATTATTTGCAGGTGTAGAAGCATTTAATATTCACTCTTCTAAAAAATCAGTTAGTAAAGTGGATGTAATCGACAAGACTGCATTAATTGCAGAAGTTACCCGCAACCTGGAATATGATTTTGCCAAAGCCTCTGTCCGAACCTCCTACCATGGTAATCTGGACAAATTAGCCAAGATAATGATTGCAGACGACTATGTGGTATCGCTTCGCGGGCACGCGGATTCTATCGGCCAATACAAACCAAACTGGGTATTATCCGAAAAAAGGGCAGTTGAGGTTAAAGATTATTTAGTTTCCAAAGGGGTGAAAAAAGACCGTATTGTAGCGATTCCTTTTGGCAGCACGATCCCCATCGCTACGAATAAAACAGCAGAAGGCCGACAAAAAAACAGAAGGGTGGAAATCAAATTAAAAGAAATAAGCAAGTAACATACCTCCAAAAGGTTCAAAAAAGAATAAGTAGTTTGTAAAAATTATTGGATATTGATGATTGATTAAGTACAATTATCATTTCTTATTTCAGCAAAAAAGGTGCTTCTTTTATGATGCAAAAATAAAAGTAAAACCTTGTTGTGTAAAAATCAGTATATAACCTTGATAAAGGGTAAGTAAAACAGAGGTGAAAAAGTTAATTTTGGGGTTAGATAAAATTAATTTTTAATTATATTTTTTGCCAGGCTCCTGATAACAGTAATCTTATCAGGAGTTGTTTTATAATCTCGTTTACGTTACATTATTGAAATATCTATTCACTATTTTTGTACTTTAATTTAATAATCAACATTTAGTATCCTACTTATGAAATTAAATTTCACGCTAACATTTTTGTTCTTCCTTTCAGTTGTATTGCTTTCCTCTTGTGCAGATGTGAAAAAATCAATTTATTTTGCTAACCAAAAAGATACGACCATTGCTTCTAAAAACGAAGCTTCCCTGACTTACATCCAAACAAATGATTTGTTGAGCATTGCAGTAAGTAGTTTGAACCCGACAGCCACAGCTATTTTTAATACGCCTAATAATTCTTATGTTAGTTCTTCATCTGCTTCCGGCATAAATTTGCAGTCGCCAGGTTACCTGGTGAATACAGATGGTTATATCCAGTTTCCGGTAATAGGTAACATCAAAGTTGTGGGCCTGACTACTTCACAATTAAAAGATAGGATTACCAAAAGCCTGCTTGATCAGAAATTGCTGATTGACCCGGTTGTAGTGGTAAGACAACTAAATTTTAAAGTGAGCGTATTAGGTGAAGTTGCGCATCCGACTGTGATTAATGTTCCAAGTGAAAAAATTTCTATGTTGGAAGCATTAGGCTTGGCAGGCGATATAACTATATTTGGCAGAAAAGACAATGTAATGGTAATCAGGGAAGAAAACGGTAAAAAAGTAATCAAAAGATTGAACCTGAATTCAAGCCAACTTTTTTATTCCCCTTACTACTACCTCAAATCCAATGATATTGTTTATGTGGAAGCAAACAAAGCAAAGGTATCAAGTTCCGGACAAACTGTAGTAGTATTGCCTATAGTTTTAAGTGGTTTGTCTTTTATTGCAATTATAGTTAGTAGTATACTTAGAAAATAAATTTAATGATAACAAATAGAAAAATCCCTGAAAATAAGGACTCGGATTTTAGCAGTAGCTTTATATTCAGATATTTGCCTTATTGGCCGCTGTTTTTAATTTTAACGATAATTGCTTTAGGCGGGGCTTGGTTTTATTTAAAATTAGCAGTTCCGGTTTACGAAACCAATGCAAGGATTTTAATCAAGGATGAAAAAAAAGGGTCCGAAGATTCTAAGACTTTAGAATCATTGGATTTGATTTCCCCTAAAAAAATCATTGACAATGAGATGGAAGTGATCCAATCCAAAACACTTTTAAATGATGTGGTCAGAAACCTTAATTTATCTGCCCCTGTTTCCGAAGAAAAAAGATTCAACACCATTTCTGCTTATACCAGTTCACCGGTCACTATTGTTGTCGATACAAATGATGTAAAAGAAGTTGGAAAAGTTTATTTTACAACCGATAGCAATCATATTAAAATTGGTAAAAATGTTTATCCGATTGATGAATGGGCGAATACTTCTTTTGGCAGGTTAAAATTCAAAAAGAATAAATATCATTCAGTTTTAGAGCCGGATAAAAAGCTATACTTTTCATTGATCAACCCGAAGAAAGTCGTTTCATCTTTAGCTTCCAGGGTAAAAGTCACGGCTGCTAATAAATTGTCAAGTATTATCAATATCAGTTTTACAGATGAGGTTCCGGCACGCGGAGAAGATATTGTAAACGAACTGATCAATGTTTACAACCAATCCATTATCAATGACAAAAATACGCTTGCCAGCAATACTTCAAAGTTTATCGAGGGAAGACTTGCACAAGTAGGCGACCAGTTAGTTGCAATTGAACATAAGCAACAAGCTTACAAAGCAGATAAAGGTGCTGTGGATGTTGATACGCAGGGGAAATTATTTCTGGAGAACGTCAGCAGCAATGACCAAAAAGTAAGTGAAATAAACACTAAGCTTTCCGTATTAAACCAGGTAGAAAATTCTGTCAGGTCAAAGGATTTATCAGGTGGTATTGTACCGTCTCTGGCGGGTGTGGATGATCCAAGTTTGACACAGATGGTAAAAAGCCTGTATGACCTGGAGATTGAGGCAGAAAGTTTAAAGAAAACTACCGGTGAAAACAACCCTTTATACATTACCTATACAGATAGGATAAGTAAAATAAGGCCGCAAATCCTTGAAAACGTTCATAATCAAAGGCAAAGTTTAGAGGCAAGCAGAAAGAATTTGTCGTCAACCAATAATTCCTACTCCTCTGTATTACAGGCAATGCCGGAAACGCAAAGACAATTGGTAGATATTAACCGTGAACAAACTGAAAAGAGTAATCTTTACGCATTTCTATTGAATAAGAAAGAGGAAACGGAATTATCTTATGTTTCCAACGTTTTTGGCAATAAGATAATCGACCGTGCAGAATCGTTAGAAAACCCTGTTAGCCCAAAGAAAAAGTTTGTGTATCTAAGTGCAGTTTTACTGGCTTTGATATCAGGGTTTGGAGTTGTTGTAGGGAAAGAAACGTTAAGAAGTAAAGTGATGTTCCAAAAAGAAATTGAAGAACTGACACAGCTTCCGGTGATTGGGGAAATAACTGCTGAAAAATCTAAAAATTCAATTGTAATTGGCAACAATCAAAAAACCTTGATTGCAGAACAATTTAGAAAATTAAGGACGACATTAAATTATCTGGGCATTGGCGCCAAGCAGAAACGAATCTTGATTACTTCTGCTATTTCCGGTGAAGGAAAAAGTTTTGTGGCGGCAAATTTGGCGATCAGCCTGGCATTAACAGGAAAAAAAGTGGTTTTGCTGGACTTTGACCTAAATAATCCTTCCCTGGCAAGCAAGTTAAATATTGATTCTGACCATATCGGAGTTACAGAATATTTGCAAGGGACTGCCAGCCCTGAAAAGATTATCAGGCAGACAGAGTTAGATGAAAACCTGTCGTTTATATCTACAGGAAAACTGCCTAAGAACCCATCGGAATTAATTATGAATGGTAAAGCAGAAGATTTGTTGAATTACCTGGACGGCATTTTTGATTATATTGTAATAGATATTGCACCTGTTGGGCCGGTTTCTGATGCTTATATCGTATCGCCTTTTTGCGATGCCACATTGTATATCGTGCGGCACGGCTACACACCAAAAGTGTTTATAGAAAGGATTGATGAAAATAACCGGTTGAATAAATTAACTAATGCCGCAATTGTTTTTAATGGTGTGTCCAGCAGAGGCATTGGTAGCAAGTATGGTTACGGATATGGCTATGGTTATGGATATGGCTATACTTATGAGGATAAAAAAAGCAACAAGCTGCTTTCAAATTTTAAAAAATAATTATAAGAAGTAATTTGCGATAATCAAATACAGGATTGAACTTCTGGTATTTATGAAAATCTAAATCTACATCAATTATAAAAACAAATGCCCAATGCCTATTTTTATATGATAAAAGAAGCATCAAGATTTAGAATATACTGTCTTTGATTTTTTCTGAAATTTAATTTTTATAAGTGTTGTAAATCAAACTGTAATAACTGCTTTAGAAGAATTGTTTAAAACAATCAAATTCTTTCTCTGATAATTATCTTTCCCACCAATCTATCCGTACAAATATTTATAATTTGGGCAGCAGCAAATTCTGTAGTTTGTCTTTATAAAAAGTGTTAATTTTTTGTTCATGAACAACAAAGTATTAAAGTGGAACTTCGTTTTTCAATATGGTTATGTCCTAACTAATATTTTTAATTCCATTATTTTATTGCCGCTGTATATCAAACATATAGATTCGGCAACTCTGGGGATATGGCTGGCAACAGGTAATGTTTTAGCTTGGATCACTTTAGCAGATCCGGGAATAGGTGATGTATTACAACAAAAAATTGCCGAACTACGGGGTAAAAATTTAAATGAAGAAATTGGGCTAACTATCGGATCAGGCATTGTTGCCTCAAGTATAATATTGGTTCTTTCTATACTGGTGGGTTTTGTATTCTATTTTCTTTTGGGCACGATCATCAACAAAGATGTTTCCATCTATCCGCATTTGCAAACAGCTTTAATGCTTTCTATTATTGCTATTGGCATGTCATTGGTTTCATTCAGTATGTCTGGAATTAATCAGGGCTTGCAAAATTCTGCAGATGTTGCAAAAGCTACAGTGCTGGCAAATGTTCTTTTTCTGGTGGTAAATATCCTGTTTCTATACCAAGGTTTTGGTGTAATATCCATCGCTTTTTCTAATTTAACACGCTCTGTTTTTATAAATATCTACAATATTGTTTCCATGCGGCAAGTATTGCACAGGGAAAACCTAAAATTGGATTTTAATATGCCTTTTTTTAAACGGTTTATTAAAATCTTTTCATTTACCTCTGTATCCAGGATCATTATTGGTTTATCCGGTAGTGTGGATATGATCATGCTGGCCCGTTTCATCCCTCCAAGTATGATCACGGTTTATGAAATTAATAAACGCCCGATCAACATGACATCAGGATTGATCGGCCGTCATTCTGTAGCATTGATGCCTTTGATTTCCCATGGAAAAGGTAAAGGTGATGAGGAAAGCATTATTAAATTCATCGGTAGTAACTTCCGTATTTATTCTTATGCTATTCTTTTTACGTCGTTTATGTTTTGGCTCACTTATCGTAACCTAATTTCCGTTTGGACAGGAAGTTCAAAATATGCCGGCGATACGGTTTTGCATTTATTAATAGCAAATTTTTTTCTTGGATTAATCGGCTATTTCATGTCCAATATGTGCTATGCGCTGGGAGACATCAAAATGAACAGTTTAATCAATATGATAAAAGGGATATTATTAGGTACGGTGATGTATTTCGTTGCGCAACGATACGGAATTATAGGTACACTCTTTGTTTTTTTAGGTATTGGATCGGTTACGGATATTTCTTACTTTTCTTACAGGCTTTATAAATTAGGGTATCTAAAAACAGCATTGCTTAAAAATATAATGAGCGTCTGGGCATTAGTTGTCCCGTTAAGTTTATTGGCGGGCTGGGGCTGTAAACTATTGGTCGAGTACCTTTTCTCTGAAAAAGTTTATTTGCCAAAATTATTGGTTAGCGGCTCATTATTTACCATTTTCTTTATGCTGATGGTGTTACTTTTTGACCCAGAAATACGTAATACAGTTAAAGATTTGAAAGATAAGTTTATGACCGGTCGTTTTTACAAGTTGAAGAGGGCTTAATCAAACTTAATTTTTATAGTTTACAGCCGTTTAATAGTTTCTGCTTTATGCCCAAATTAATTTTAATGCTTCGTGTAAAAGACGGAATATTCTTTGTTCAGGAATGGCTGGAAAACGTGGGGAAATTAGTTGACGAAATTGTAGTGGTAGACAACGGTTCAATAGATGGTACATTCGAAATTTTAAAAGCACATCCTAAAGTCGTTGATATTGTTCAAACAACTGGTTTCAACGAAGGACGGGACAAAAATTTGGTTTATGCCATGGCACGTAAAAGAAACCCGGATTGGTGTTTATGGATCGATGTGGACGAAATTTTTGAACCCGAGCTGACACGGGCTGATTTTAACAGGTTGATGGCTCGTAAACTCGTTAATAAATACGGTTTCAGAAGGTTTCATTTTATCGATCGCGAACATTTTGCAGGCTCGCGCGCGCGCTTAAATTATTCTGCCGGCCATGACCGTGTATTGTGGAGGGAATCCCCAAAAGGATATTTTGAAGATTTTATCATTGATTCACCAAACGTAAAAGGGATTAGCGGGACACAAATAAATACGGACTTCAGGCTGAAACACCTCGGTTATATCAATAAAGAAATTGTAGATAGGAAAGCTGATATTTATCGTGCGATTATCCCGGAAAAGGAAGAGACTTTTCAGGAAATGTATCTGCACAACGAACGAAAGATAAAATGGACCGATAAAAGAAGTAGTATAAAAGTCAGGAAATTAAATTGGTTTTTAACTTATCTTCGCTTTACTACTTTGCTTCCACGGATTTTCGATAAACTTTCAGGAATAGTAAATAAGCAACTAAAAAAAATCGGTCCAGCTAAAAAAGTACAATCAAAATGAACACAGTTATCAAAATATTCAATTATAGGTTTACTATAAAAGAATTTCTGATCCTATTTTTTGGTTACTTGTTTATGGAGCAAATTTTCTCCTGGTTGTTTGCGCCAACTTCTGCCATTATTCAGCCTTATCAAAAAGCTTTTGGCTTTGTAATTTATGGTTACATGTTGATCAATATCAAACAGTATAAACCTAACGAACAACTGTTTTTGGGCATATTCACGCTGATATTGCTGCGTTTAGTATTGGAATCCCTGTATGTTTACAATACAATTTTCCAGCAGTTAACGATGTATTACGTCCTGTTTCCGGCCATATATGCGCTCTTTATCAAAAATCTTTGCCGTACTTATGATTTCGATTTATTGGAATTTATGGCAAAGTTTTATCTGTACACCTACATCATTTTTATGGCCATTTACGGCCGTGGGTTTTCATTTAGCCTAGAAGGTTTGGACCTGGAAGATTTAGGCGTATTTTCCGGTGATGGCAGGATCATCCATGCCACTTCCATATTCATGATGACCCTTCCTTTTATCTGGTATCTCAACAAATTTATCAAATCAAAAAGAGGAAAGGACGTAATTCCTCTGGCATTTTGTTTTATCGTCATCCTCATCCACCAGCACCGCTCAGTTTGGAGCAGTTGCATTATGGCCCTTTTTATTTATCTTGGTATCAGTATGCGGGTAAACAAAGAAACGGTACCACGGATATGGGGTTTGGCAGTAGGAGGGGTTATCGCGTTATTTTTTACCTATTTCTTTGTTTCTACTTTGTTTCCTGAACTGACTGATTTTCTTGGCGAAAGGTTCAGTGAGATTTTCGATCCGAACCAGCAGGAAAGCACAGGCCGTTTTCGGATAGAACAACGCGAAGTATATGGTACGTTATTTTTAGAACGGCCTATCTTTGGCTGGACTTTCGAAGGTTTTGAGATGCCGAATCCGATGGTGGATTGGTGGCCCGAAAAAACCGGACAGCATTTTCATGAAGGGTTTATGGAAATTCTTTTTTACCATGGCATTGTAGGCTTGCTGTTTAAATATTCATTTTTATTCTATTTGCTGGTAAGGGCATTTAGTAGAAAGCTATCCGAAGAAACTATCATTTTGATGGCATTCTGTCTTTCGGGATTATTGTTTTCTTTGAGTTATGTACCGCAAACGGTTTTTTGGGGACATATTGGCTTATGTTTATATTACTTAGAAAAAGATGATCTGAAAAATAAACAAGAGGAGGCGACGGAAGAAGAAATTTATACAGAAGAACAGCCGCAATTGCCTAAGCAAATTTTTAAAGGCAGAAAAGTTCTTGAATTGGATTCCCACTAATTACACTATTCCAAATGAATTATATATGTACCTGGCTTTGTGCAGATAAAAAAGGCGAAGAAGGCAATTTTCCTCAAGCTACGGGAGCATTGTCATCTTCGCAAAAACACCAGAATATCTACTGGCGCTGTATTCTGCTATTTTACATTACCAGCAAGCGGTTTAACAAAAATGAACAGCATCTGCTGTTTACAAATGTCACAAATTTGCCTGTTGTTGATGGTAAATCGGTCAGTAATATTTTGGATGAATTGGATGTAAAAGTTATCCATACTGATTTCAAATACAAAACGCCAGGCAATTATTTTGGCTCTTTTCAAAACCAGTTTTACGAATTTTCCATATTGGAATACATTGCCCAAAACGATCAAAACTTAGCAGACAATTATCTTATCTTGGATTCTGATTGTATTTTTATCAAACCCGTTCAAAGTTTGTTTGATGCGGCAGCTTCCCAAGGTTTCATCTCTTTCAAAGATCCTGTAAAACCTGATTATATAATCAACGGTTTAAGCAGGAACAATTTAAAAACACTTTACCAGGAATTACTGCAAACAGAAATTAATGAAATTCCGGATTACCACTTGGGCGAATTTTTGCTTTGCAACGTAAAAAATATTCAAAAAATCTATCAGGATTTTTTAGAACTATGGCCGAAGTTGTTAGAAAGGAATGAAAAAGGCCTGATGAAGTTTAATGAGGAAGCCCACACTTTGAGTTTCCTGTATTTTAAAAATGGTTTCCGGGCTAGTACAGATGCTTCTTTTATGCGTAGGATTTGGACAAACCCTGTATTTTACCGGGATGTCCAACCATCAGACACGAAATTGATTATCTGGCATTTACCTTCTGAAAAAATATTTGGTATCTATACTTTGTACCATCTGTTTTTTAACGAATTCAGTAATTATGGGTTTGATATCAGTAATCAGGCTTTTATTACTCTGGTTCAAAAGGCAGTAAGCGTACCAAAGTTGTCTTTTAGGATGAAAGCAAAATACTACATCGTTAGTTATTATAAAGCTTTGAAAAAAAGATTTGATAAACTTCCATTGGTCAAAAAATACAATTTAACTAAGCCATAACCAAATTCGTATATGACGATAGCTGTACTTTTAACTACCTTCAACAGAAAACAGAAAACTTTATCTTGTTTACAAAGCTTGGAAAAACAAAAGCTTCCGCAAGATACAACTTTAAAAATATTTTTAACAGATGATGGTTCTACAGATGGTACTGCTGACACTGTCAAAAGTGAATATCCGAATGTAAATATTTATCACGGCAGCGGTTCTTTGTTTTGGGCGGGCGGCATGAGGAATACTTGGAAGCAGGCATTAATATCCAAGGCAGAATATTATTTATTGTTAAATGATGATACATTGTTAAAAGATACCGCCATATCTTCTTTGTTAAAGTGCAGCAATTTTGTACAAAGCAAAGGATCAAAACCAGCCATTTGTGTTGGAAGTACAGCCGATGATGAAACCGGAAAGATTTCTTACGGAGGCAGAAAATTGCATGATAAAAACAGTTGGGGCGAAGGTTCTTTTGTATATAGTGAAACAGAATTTGTAGATTGTGATGTTGCCAACGCTAATATTTTATTAGTTCCGGCTGTGGTTGTTGATGAGTTAGGGATTTTGTCGGAAAATTTTACCCATGGACTTGCAGATTACGATTATACAATCAAAGCAAAAAAAGCAGGATATAATTTAGTAGTCGCACCGGGATTTTTAGGAACTTGTATTGATGATCATGGCAACAATTGGAAATCTGCCAATACAACTTTGAAAGAAAGGATTGCTTATTTAAAAAGTCCGAAAGGATTGGCTTATCAAGAGTATTTAGGTTTTATAAAAGAACATTTCCCAAAATCATATCCTTCAGCTTATTTTAAATTGTGGCTGAAAACCTTGTTTCCTTCTATTTGGGACACTTTTAAAAAAAAATAATGGAAAAAACAATTATAGGGGTTTTTTGCTACAAAAGGGCCGGTAAATTAAAAGCATCTATGGAAGCTTTATTAAAAAATCCGGAATGTGCTTCCATGGATATTATTTTTTTCGCAGACGGTTTTAAAGGGGAAAAAGACAAGCAAGGCGTGTTGGAAACCAGGGCTTATATAGATATGCTTACCGGATTCAAAAATGTGTATAAGCATTACCGGGATAAAAATTTTAGTACCGGGCCAAACTTTCATACCGGTTTGACTTATTTATCAAACAATTATGACCGGTTTATAATTGTAGAAGACGACTTGGTTGTAACGCCTAATTATATCAAATACTTGCTGGATGGCTTGGATTTTTACAAGAATGAAAAGTCTGTTTTTTGTGTAACCGGTTTTTGCTTCCCTATACAAATTAAAAATTATCCTTATGACAGTATCATTGCCAACCGGTTTTGTTCTTATGGTTGGGCAAGCTGGTCTGACCGGGTAAAAAATGTAGTTTGGGACAAGCAGGGATTAAGTCATATCATCCAAACTTCGGCAAATTTTAAAAGTAGATTGAATAAAGAAGGTATGGATTTGTATAGGATGGTTGAAAAAGAAATCAACGGAACCATTTCTACCTGGGACATTCAAATGCAAGTCCATGTTTCAGAACATCAGTACAAAGTAGTTTATCCAATTATTTCAAAAGGCACAAATATTGGTTTTGATAATGAATCTACCAATACTTTTGGTGTTGATTATTTACAAACGCCACAAGATCCCGGAACAAAAAGAGAATTTAAATTTTGCGGTGTTGATGTAATTGAACCAAATCTGCAAAAACAATTAAAAAGGCCGTACAGTTTGCCTGTTTTGGCTTCGCGAAAAATTATTAACGAAATCATTAAACTGAGTTCTAAGTTTAGAAAAAGTAATTGACAACCCATACTTCTTTTACCACATAAAATAATATGTATCAATACTAATTTTTATATGATAAAAGAAGCACCATCAAATTAGATCATACAAGAAAAAATTAAATGAAAAAAGCCATAGTAATCGGGTCAGGGGTTTCAGGATTGAGCATTGCAAGAATGCTGAGCGACAATTATGAAGTGCAAGTTTTAGAAAAATCTGATAAAACAGGAGGTTTGATTAAGTGCGACCGGATCGATGGTAATCTCTTTCACAGGGTAGGCGGCCATGTTTTCAACAGTAGAGACCAAACTGTTTTGGATTGGTTTTGGCAGTATTTTGATCGGGACAAGGAGTTTTTGAAAGCAACGCGAAACGCCAAGATTTTATTAAACGATAAGTTAATTGGTTATCCTTTAGAAAATTATCTGCATCAGCTTCCTGAAAATGAAACCCGTGCAATTGTGGAAGAACTGATTGGGATGCTGGTTAATGAAAAAAATAAAGAGGTAACTTATGATAATTTCAAAGATTTTCTGATCGGTAATTTTGGAGAAAATTTATACCGGATATATTTTGGCCCTTACAACTCTAAAATCTGGCATACTGATATTAGCAAAGTACCTTTGGAATGGCTGGACGGAAAGTTGCCAATGCCACAAATCAAAGAGGTAATCATCAGCAATATCATCAAAAAAGAAGAAAGTACAATGGTACATGCTTCTTTTTATTATCCGAGGAGGGATGGCTCTCAGTTTATTGTAAACCGTTTGTCCGAGCAGCAGGATATCCAATTGTCTTTTAATGTTTCTGCTATTTCTTTGGACAGTTACGGAGGACTGTCTATTAATAATGGAAGTATAACAACGGATTTAATTGTGTATTGCGGAGACGTGCGGCAGTTGCACAACATGATTGATATTGATGATGCAAGTTTAAAAAATGCTTTAGAAGATGTTGCTGACCTGCCATCCAACGGAACATCAAATGTTCTATGTGAAACAGATGAGAATGACATTTCCTGGTTATATCTTCCGGAAAAAAAGTTTAAAGCACACCGCATTATTTATACCGGAAATTTTAGTGATACCAATAATGAAGGAACCGATAGAAAAACTTGTGTTGTAGAGTTCTCCGGGAAACAAGATCAGGAAACGATGCTGGAAGAATTGAAAAAATTACCTGGAAATTTAAAACCTTTGGCATTTAATTATGAGCCTAATTCTTACATTATCCAGCACAAAGGAACCAGAAGTAAAATTGCAAAGTTGAAAGAGGGTTTGGCCAAATATAGTATTTATTTATTGGGAAGGTTTGCCGAATGGGAATATTACAACATGGACAAAGCGATAGAATCCGCAATGGAATTAAACAGGAAATTAGCTTAAAATATTATATAGTTTATTTTGAAGGTTTTAGTAATTCATACAAGTTACCAATACAAAGGTGGGGAAGATACGGTAGTAGCTGAAGAAATTAAGCTGTTGCAATCAGCAGGGATTACTGTAGAATTGTTGGAGTTTAATAATTATAAGAATGCACTGATAAAGCTGTTGGCCTTACCATTTAATTTAAGCTCTTATTTAAAAACTAAAAAAACAATAACAAGTTTTCAGCCGGATATTGTCCATATTCACAACTTGCATTTTGGCGGGTCTCCATCCGTAATTTATGCCATTAAAAGAAGTAAGGTTCCGTTTGTTATCACGCTTCACAATTTCAGATTACTTTGTCCGTCCGGTATTCTTTTTTTTAACAATAAAATTTTTCTCGACTCTCTCCATCAAGAATTTCCATGGAAAGCGATAGGGCTTGGCGTTTATAAAAATTCCAAGTTAATTACTTTTTGGTTGAGTCTGTCTATGTATTTACACAATAAGTTTGGTACTTGGAAGATTTGCAACCGTTATATTGTATTGAGCGGACATGCAAGAAAACTATTTTTAAATTCAAGGTTAGGTTTAAAAAGTAATCAATTGGTAGTAAAACCAAATTTTTGTTCTGTTCCGGTGTTACAAGAACAAAAAACGGACAGATACTTTTTATATGTTGGCCGGCTTTCAGAAGAAAAAGGGATGATGCTTCTTTTATCGGTGTTTTCTTCGTCTTCGTACAAAATTAAGATAGCAGGGGATGGCCCGCTTAAGGACGAAGTAATGCGGTATAGTTCCAAGTATCCAAATATAGAATTTTTGGGCATTTTAAACAAGGCAAAAGTTTTTACTTTATTGCAAAAGTGTTCGGCACTTGTTTTTCCATCAATATGGTTTGAAGGGATGCCTTTGACTATTATAGAAGCTTTTGCTTGCGGGACTCCGGTCATTTCATCCAAGATTGGTGCTATGGAAACAATGATCGTTTCCGGATACAACGGATTACATTTTGAGGTTCAAAGTGAAGCAGGTTTGAAAAGCAAATTGGATGAATGGTATAATTTAAACGAAGATCAAAAATATATATATCGTTTAAATGCCCGTAAAACTTACGAAACTTATTATACACCTGAGGAAAACGTAAAGCAACTTTTAACCGTTTATAATGAGGTTATCAATGAGATAAATATGCTTCCTTTAGTATCTTTATAATTATTTTACTTTATAAAAAAGCTTGACGATGAACAATAAGGTTGCACTCATTTTTGTTTTCAATCATAAGTATGATAAAAACATTGAGCTATTGGAAAACCTTTACCAAGACCGGTTTTCTAACATCTATCATTTAGTACCGTTTTACGAAGGCAACAAGCAAAATGTTGTACCTGTTTATGAAAGTTCCCAATATTTTCAAGGGTATTTAGCGCAGGGTTATAAAAAATATTTTAAAGAAGATTATGAACATTATTTTTTTATCGGTGATGACCTGATCCTTAATCCGGCAATCAATGAAAACAATTATCAGGAATATTTTCATCTCTCTGCAGATACAAGTTACATCCCCGAAATCCATACTTTACATCATTTGACCAACAATGATACTTTACGTTTTTTACCCGTTAAAAGTATCACCGGAAACCCAAGATGGCATTGGTGCAAAATAAAAGAACTGGTTGAAAACTACAAACACAAATCTTATGGTGTTGAAAATGCGGATGAAATGCCTTCTTACTTGGAAGCATTGGAAATTATAAGAAAACATGGTTATGATGTTCAGCCTGTTACTTATCGGGATTTGCATGGTGATGTTTTTCCCTTAACTTCTGCTACCGTAAAGTACGCTTCTCATTTACAATCCTATTTTAAAAAGTTTGAATTGGTTTATCCTGTTGTTGGTTCTTACTCTGATATTATAATTGTTTCAAAAACTTCCATTAAAAAGTTTTGCCACTATTGCGGTGTATTTGCAACGAACAAACTTTTTGTGGAATTTGCGATACCGACTGCATTACTTTTGGCCTCAGAAAAAGTAGTTACGGAAAAAGAAATTGGCAAAAGAGGAAATATTTATTGGCTTTATACACCGGAAGAAATAGAAAAATACAATTTAGAAATGGAGCCTTATCATCAAAATATCACTGAGTTGATACAGAAGTTTCCGGTTGATAAATTATATGTTCATCCGGTTAAATTATCCAAGTGGAAGTTATGATTTTTTTGCATTATCCATATTTGGATTTTTTTTGTTGAAAAGATGGTTTTTATAGTATAAAAGAAGTACTCGGTTTAATGAAGTTCTTTTTAGGATTTATTATATATTTTTAATACTTCTTTTATCACCTAAAAAAATACTAATTGTTTGGGTTTTTAATTTATTTAGATTGCTGTAACTACAATTTTTATAGGGTAAAAGAAGTATTAGCGTTTTTTCTGATAAATTTAAACAGGCTCTTAAACTTATATTGAAATTAAACTGAAGCAGGTCAATCGCCGCTATCTACTAATTATTATAATTGATGAGAATTTCACTTTTCGTTTTACTGTTGGTTTGTTTTTGTCAATCGCATGCCGCAACGTACTACGTATCGTCTTCAATGGGTGACGATGGGCGTCCGATGGCGGCGGCGCAGCATATGGGCACCCCCTGGAAGACGCTATCACGGGTGGGCGAGATGGGCAAGGCGTTACAGGCGGGCGATTCGGTGTTGTTCAAAAGGGGGAATGTGTTCCCCGGGTCGCTGTCGGTGGCGTCGTCGGGCAGCCCTGGCAGGCCGGTAGTTTTCGCGGCCTACGGGGACGGGGCAATGCCGGAGCTGACGGGGTTTGTGGAGGTTTCGGGCTGGCGGCAAAAGGGCGGCAGTGTGTGGGAGGCGGTGGTGCCTGGCGGGCTTTCCTATTTGAACACGGTAACAGTCAATAGTGTAGCGAAAGCGATGGGCCGCTACCCGAACGCGGCGACTGCCAACCAGGGCTACCTTATTTACGACAGCTTTAACACGAACACATCTATCACGGACAGCAAGCTGGCCGGGCAGGACTGGACGGGCGGGCAAGTGGTAATGCGCAAGGTGCGCTGGGTGATCGACCGTAGTGGGGTCAGCTCGCAATTAGGCACAACGATCAGCTACAGTTCGGCCTCGGGCTACTGGGGTGCTACAGGTTATGGTTACTTTGTCCAGAACCACCCTTCGGCGTTGGACACGGAAGGGGAATGGTACTACCAAGGGGGCAAAATAGGTATCTTTACGGTAGGCGACCCGAACAACAGCCAGGTACGGGCAGGGGTCATAGAGACGCTGGTACGGGTTACTGGCCAAAGCAACCTGAGCTTTGAAAACCTGCGGCTGAGCGGTGCCGCGGTAAGTGCCTTTGATATATCCTCTTCCCAAAACATTCATATCAGCAGCTGCGAGGTTCTGTTTTCGGGTAGGGACGGAGTTGATGTCACGGGCACGGACGGACTGATTGTGGAAAACAGTACGATAGCCCATACGGCAAGCAACGCGATCGGCGTGAACAATGGGAACAACACAGTGTTAAGGGGCAACCAGGTCAGGGCGACGGGCGTTTACGCCGGGATGGGCGGTGGCGGGGACGGCACGTACGAAGGGGTAACTATCAGCGGGGACAATAACCTGATCGAAAACAACACGATCGACAGTACGGGCTATGTCCCGCTAAACTTTAGCGGCAACAACGTAACGGTCAAGAACAACGTGGTCAGCAACTTTGCCTTTGTCAAGGACGACGGCGGCGGTATCTATACCTGGAACAACGGGGCGAACGCGCCGCAAAACACGGGCAGGGTGGTAACGGGCAATATCATTTTGAACGGTATTGGCGCACCGGGCGGCACGGACAACCCCAACAAGGCTTATGTGCACGGCATTTACATCGATGACAATGCCGGGCAGGTAGAAGTGTCTGGCAACACGGTGGCAAACTGCGCCACTTACGGGATATACGTGCACAACGCGCACGATATTGCGATCAAACAGAACATACTGTACAACAACGGCCTGACCCAACTGGTGATGGAGCACGACAACGTGGCGGCGAACAAGCCTATCTATAATTGTACGGTAACGGGCAACGTGCTGTTTGCCAAACAAACCGGCCAGCTTTCGGCAGAATACAAGACCAAGGACAATGACATCGCAGGCTTCGGCACGTTTGATAATAACTATTACTACCGTCCGTTGGACAACGACCTGACCATTGGAGTGCTGCAGCAGGTAAACGGTATTTATGGCTACCAGACGCTGAGTGTGGAGAGTTGGAAGGCATTGTACGGCAAGGACGGCAGTTCCGCAGCTCCTGGCCATACGGTCCCGGCCTACATAGTAACCAAGGTAACGGGCGGCAACCAATACGCCAACGGCAAGTTCGAGGGCAACACGGGGGGGCTATACGCCTACTCCGCGGCGGGCAACTGCACGGCAGGCTGGGACAGCGGCCATTTGGACGGCGGTGCGCTGAAGGTATCGTTCTCTTCAACAACGGACAGACCGGGCTATGGCTCGGTGGTGATCGGCATGGGTGCGGTAACGGCAGGGAAGGCTTACCGGCTTAGCTTCAGTATGCTGGGCGGGGACAGCCACAAGGCGGTAACGGCCTACTTGCGCCAAAGCACTGGCGGCTATGCCGAGCTGTCAGCAAGGCAGTCGGCCACAATCGGTGCGGTAAGGGCAGAGAAGGCATTTTTGCTGGTGTCCATGGCCAGTGAGGGTAACGCAAGTATTGTATTTGACGTACCCGCGCAGCCTTCGCCGGTGTACCTGGACAACATCCGCCTTGAGCAGGTAGAGGCCACCGTCACCAACCCCGACAGCTTCCTCAGCTTCCTATACAACACAACCAACACTGCAAAAACGTTTAATACAAGTGGCATTGATGTATATAATAACAATTATATCAATAATATCAATATTCAACCCTTCCGATCAGCTATCATCCTAAAAAATGCTTCAGTTGATTGTCCTCCATTATCAAAACCGATAATAGTGGCTAATGAATAATATTATTTAATGGAAGGATATAATACCAAAACAAGATGATAAAAATCAAAATGTAGAAAATTACAATAGCAAAGAGTCATTTTAAATTTGATAACTATATATTTGGATGTACCAATTATTCTTTTTATATTTGATACATAATAACACAAAGGTATGGAAACCGCTACAAAAACAACCGCTTTTAAATCTTTCGTTCACATGTTGCAGGTGTTGCCAGATGATAACGCCTGCCGTTTGTTTTTAGAAGATTTACGTTGGGACGGTAAACCTGTTTGCCCTCATTGTAGTTCTGTTCACGAAAGCCATTACAAGCTGAAAACCAAAGGTGAATTTAAAGGGCTATATAAATGCAAAGATTGCCGCGAACGCTTTACTGTAACCGTTGGAACTATGTTTGAAGGCTCACATGTTCCTTTGCGTAAATGGTTTATTGCTATTTATATTTTCACTTCTCACAAAAAAGGTATTAGCAGCATTCAATTAGGTAAAGATTTAGGTATTACTCAAAAATCTGCATGGTTTGTCCTTAGCCGTTTACGTAGTAACTTTCAGGCTAAAACAGATGTAAAATTTGACGGTGTTATCCAGGCTGATGAATCGTTCTTAGGAGGGAAAAACAAAAACCGTCATAAATCTAAAAGAGTAAATGAAGCACAAGGCAGAAGTGTAAAAGATAAAACTCCCGTTTTTGGAATGGTTGAAAACGGCAACCAAGTTGTTACTAAGGTTATCCCTGATACTAAAGCAACCACTTTAAAGCCTATAATTGAAAATTTAGTAGAAAAGGGTGCTATCGTAGTTTCTGACGAATGGAACGGCTATAAAGGCTTAAATAAAAACTTTGATCATAAAATTATTAACCATAAAGCTGATGAATTTGTATCAAATGGTTTTCACAATAATAATATTGAAGGATTTTGGTCTTTGCTTAAAAGGGGAATTTATGGCATATACCACCAAGTTAGCCCTAAACACCTAAATAAATACTGCGATGAATTTTCTTACCGTTATAACACAAGAAAAAATACCGAAAGTGAAAAATTTAGTATTTCTTTATCTCGTGCAGAAAAAAGATTAACTTACAAAGATTTAATATAAATATCTGGGGGAAAATCCCTCGCCTTTAGGTGAAGACTTTAGTTTTATAAAAACATAACAGATGAGATGGTTTTAGAGTATATAAAGAATTAGGATGAAAACGCATCCAATGAGGGCTTTGCAGTTTCAGACAGACTTTAGATGGCTTTAGCCGATTACAAATCTATCGCCTTTCAGGCGATAGTAGTTTAATTGCTAACTAAGAAATGACAAACTTTTTGACAGATTTAAGCGTTTTTAAAGCATGAAGGGAAACAAGGGATTATCTGATAAAGAACTTGTAGCTAAGTATGAGGCTGGTTCTATAAATCTGTCAAAAGTACTCGAAAAATCAACCGATAATTACACGCATGTTAAACGTATTGTTTCCTATCCTACTAAAAAAAAGAAATAAATTAAGGAAAAACCTTTTTCAATATTTCTGTAATCCTTGGACAAAATCCTTTTTTTCTATCTATATCTTCATCAGAGAATATAACTGTGCTATCGCAGTATATAAACGTATCCATCGTCAATTGCATTTCAATCCCCTCTTTTGAGTTTTGTCTTACCTTAATACCATCATGCTTTTCTGATTGGTGAGTTTGACCAGTACAAGAAACAGTTATGTTTTTAGAATCTTCATCGATTTTTACAACGACCTATCTCCTTTGTTGAGCGACATAATATCCTTTTCTATTATCAAAGTATGAAATAGCAGCTATTACGACATCTCCAACTTTGTATTTAGACATATGTTATACATATTCTAAATACTCGTCTGATGTTAAATCATCTAAAACATCTTGAGGTAAATGTTTAAATTTTTCTGAAGCCTCTTTTAAATATTCTTGGGAATACTCCTTATTAATATCAGGGTATAATTGCGTTTTCATTTGTTCTGAAAAAGTGTTAACCTTTTCAATAATTTTGGTTGTCTTATTGACTATTCCAGATGTTAAAAATGAAGTATTTGCTGGTTTATTTTTTGAATGAGCATTTAAAACTCTTATTAGTTTTTCCCATTTAATAAGTAAGTTTTCTTTTGTTTCGTGATCGGCCTTCAAAAAATAATTATAGTCGTTTTTAATTTGAGTATTTAGGTTATTTAAAGCCCTGTACAATTCTATATTAACAATTGCAATTTTGGCTAATAAATCTATCGCTTTAAAAAGTAGAGTTTTTTGAAAATTTCTATTATTTTGAACCATAGATTTCTCTTGAGAGAAATTTTTTATGTCTCTTAACAATAGTCTTTCATTATTTAATGTAGCTAACATGATAGTATAGTTTTCTACGTTTACAGTTTGTAGAATGTTACTTTTAAGAAGTTTACCCATACTAATAAAGACTATTAATATAGGGGAACAGTTTAATAAAAATTCGTTATTAAAATAAGTGTTAGGGTTTTTACCAAGGGTAAAAACAACCTCTTGTTCGTAAGTTTTTCATGGTTTGTAGGGGTTAAGTTATAAAGCATCAGTAGTAGTTTATCTACTACTAAACCTGTTCAAATATATATTGGATATTGGATATATGTGATACGTTTTTTCGTAACTTTTTTAAAATAATTTCGTTAAAGGCGAACCAAACCGTAATTCTGGTACATCCAAATATATAGTTACCTTAAATTTATATCAAAAAGAATTCTTGCTTCTTTTATCACCTAAAAAATAAATGTTTACAAATAGCATTGCACTAAAACTTATCCTAAGAGTAATAATTTTTACCCGATAAAAGAAGCATTAAAATTTATCGAACTAAATTAAAGCAAGTTATATACAAACACAGAATTTATAGGCATAAAAGAAGCACTACAAATTTTTATGGTAGAAATTTAAAAGGTGTTTAGTATTTTAATTTATACTTGACTAAAGTATAAAGGAAAACAGGTCCGTAATAAATATACCTTTTCCACATCCTCAGCGGCTCGTTGATTAAACGTCCGAACCATTCAAATCCTAAATCTATCCAAAAGTTACTTGGACGGTTCATAGTACCGGCATAAAAATCAAAAACGGCACCAATAGATCCAATTAACTTGACATTTAATTCCTGCTTATGTGCAATGGCCCATTTTTCCTGTTTTGGGGCAGTCATTCCAACAAACAATACATCTGGTTTGAACTTATTTACCTCACCAATCATTTTTGCATTGTCACTATCAGAAAAAACCGGTTTAAAAGGAGGGGAATAAAAACCAACGCGAATGTTAGGATATTCCATTGCTATTTTTTCCTGTATTTTTTTCAACGTCTTAACAGACGAGCCTAAATAAAAACAACTTCCGTACTCGTTGTTTAGTTTATTAAGCAGGTGATAGTGTAGGTTGGAACCTGAAATCTTTTTGATTTTTTGTCCTGACTGGAGCCTGACAGCAGCAACGATACCAACGCCATCAGGTAATAAAACCTCGGAAGCCAATAAAGCGTTTTTAAAATCAGGTTGTTTTTCTGCAAGGCAAAAAGAATACTGGTTGATAGTATTGACAACTATTTTAGGCAATTTGGGCAGATCGTCTAACGAACTGTTGAACAAATTGTAACCAGCGTAACTACTTAAAACCTCATTCATTTTTTTAGATATAACTTTTATACAATTATCATGGTAACGAATAATTGTTATTTGTTATATACAATCTATTTACGTACTGGTTTAATAAAAAGATTCATAAAAATTGATCAAGGCATCTGTGCTTTCGTTGTGATAGAATCCAAACTTATAATTAAAAGAACTGACAATGTAAACTATAATTATTTTGCATGATAAAAGAAGCATTTCATATGATTGGTGAATTAAGAGCCTGTTTAAATTCCTGTCATAAAATTTATATTGCTTCTTTTATGCCTATAAATTCTGTGTTTGAATACTATATTGATGCAAAGTGTATAAAAAACACAAGTGATTTTTATGTGGTAAAAGAAGCATAGAAAATAAGTCGGATAAAATTTAAACGGATTCAAAGCTTTGGAATAAATAAGAATTTCAATAAAACAAAAAATATCAACCAGCCACAGAAATCAAATTATTCCCACCCGGTTCTTTAAGCCAGCCAAAAGGTATGATCTGATGATCCGGAAAAGCCTGTTCTTTTAAAATGTCATCAAAATCTTGGATACTGTCTTGTGCCACTGCTATCAGTAAGCCTCCGCTCGTTTGAGGATCGGCCAGCACCTGTTTTTGTAAAGTAGATATTGGCCCTATCTTGTGTCCATAGCTATTCCAATTACGGTCCGTACCGCCAGGAATACAGCCCAGGCCAAGATAATACGGCAAAGAAGGAATGGCCGGAACTTTATCAAATTCAATAACTGCTGACAGGCCGCTTCCTTCACACATTTCGGCCAAGTGGCCAAGCAGACCAAAACCGGTAACATCTGTCATTGCTTTTACCCCGTCAAATTTGCCCAATACTTCACCAAGTTTATTTAATTTGACCATGCTTTTTAGGGCAATTGCTGCATCTTGAGGAAGTAAAAGGCCTCGTTTTTGAGCCGTAGATAGTATGCCTACCCCCAAGGCTTTTGTTAGGTACAACCTGCAACCGGCAGTAGCGGTAGAATTTTGTTTGAGGTGATTGGTATTTACCAAGCCATTTACAGCTAAACCAAAAACCGGCTCGGGGCAATCTATGCTATGTCCGCCGGCAAGTGTTATTCCTGCCTCTGCACAAACTGCCCTTGCGCCTTCCAGCACTTGCTGCGCGGTTTCCGGCGGCAGCTTATCAATAGGCCAGCCTAAAATTGCGATTGCCAGCACTGGTTTTCCTCCCATTGCATACACATCACTGATAGCATTGGCCGAAGCAATCCGCCCGAAATCAAAGGGATCATCTACAATCGGCATAAAAAAATCTGTGGTAGAAATAAGCGCAGTGCCATTGCCGAGGTCAAACACGGCAGCATCGTCACGCTTATCGTTGCCCACTAATAGGCGGGTATCCGGCGGACTAATCAATGGGCTGTACAATATTTTATCCAGGACGGTAGGGCTTATCTTGCAACCACAACCGGCACCATGGGAATATTGGGTAAGTTTTATTTCTTTTAAATCCATTTTACGGAGCGGTATCTTTTGCTAAAACCTCTGCGAAGGCTTGAATTTTAAAATTTGTTTTGTGTTAAAAGCTATATCTGTACTTTTTAGTTCAAGCGGAAAAACGTTCTCCTTATTTCGTTTGGCCAATCCGGTCTGGTACGTTTTATCATAGTAAACCAGTACAAGGCTTATAAAATCTGCCATACGGCCTTCACGGATAGCAGTAGTGGCCTGTCGGGTTTGTTCCGGCCCCAAACGCTTGCGGATCCTTTCTGTACATTCCACCAAAAAATCCTGGTCAAGCCCGCCATATTCCTGTACGAGGTTAACAACGCGCAGCTCCTTGGAAACTTTTATTTCGATCAAAGTTGCAGTTCGCATTTGGTCCCAGAAAGATTTTGGAACTGAACGTATCCCAATGGTTAAACTTTCATCTTCTACCCATATCCTGCGGTCCTTATCTAAAGCCGATAATTGCAAAGCCAGGTTATTTTCAAACTGTTCCTGCGTAGGTTGGACCAGCTTCCCCAGCGTTCCATAGGAGGAGCCTTGATGTTGGGCGAGTTCTTCCAGATCGATCACTTGTTCACCATGCGATTTAAGCTGATGCAGGATTTTTGTTTTGCCGGAACCAGTCATCCCACCAAGCAAACAAAGCGGATACACGGCCTCGAATTGTTGTAATGCCCATCTCCGGTAATTTTTGTAGCCTCCTTCTACCAGATAAACTTCAAAACCATACAGGTTAAGCGCCCATGCCATTGCGCCGCTTCGCATTCCTCCGCGCCAGCAATGTACGGCAACTTTTTTCTGCGGAGACATTTCCAATGCTTTTAGGATAAAGCCAGACCATTTGTTGCCCGCAAGGTCAAAGCCTAACAGGATTGCTGCTTCCCGGCTAACTTGTTTATAAGTAGTGCCGACCCTGACCCTTTCCTCATCAGTAAATAAAGGAAGATTAAAAGCCCCCGGAATATGCCCTTGCATAAATTCTGCCGGCGTACGGACATCTGCCAAAGGAACAAGTCCTGATATCCTAAAATAGTCTCCTATAGCAATCGGATGGTTCATTTTCTGTTTTTTACGCTACTATAAAGCAAGTTTTAAAAAACGTTGTAATGTATGCTATGGCCGGAAACTTCATAAAAATAAGCACCTGTTTAAGTTTTATCCTTAAAAATTTAAAATGCTTCTTTTAGCCCTATAAATTCTGTACATATATTAAATCGGTACAAAAGGTTCAAGAGTTTAACAATTTTTATGTGGTAAAAGAAGTATTGATCGGTAAGCTGAATAAAATTTAAACAAGCCCTGAACCTTTACTATTTACTTTTTGTCACCAACACCCAGTCCACTAAAAATTTTGCCTGCCCGGCTTTTACAAGATCGACACTGGTTTGAGATAAACCAAAATAAGGCTGGCTTATTTTATTCACACCATTTGGGTAACCTCCGCCTAAAGCAAAGTTCAGGATAATGAATTTAGGGTTGTCAAAGGCCCATTTACCGTATTTCTCGACCATTGCGCGGGTAACCGAATAGGTAACCAGGCCATCAACTTTAAAAACAAGTGAATTACGTGTCCAGTCGACTGCATAAACATGCCATTGGGTAACATCAGTGCCTTTTGGAAAAAAAGCACGGTAGGCAAGAGGTGTATTGCCAAAATAGCCCGGACCATGTAGTGCGTGGCTTACCCAGGAGGGGTCGCCTACGGTTTCCATGATGTCAATCTCTCCGCAATCCGGCCATTTTCCTTCCCCTAAAGCCCAGAATGCCGGCCACAGCCCTGCTCCGCTTGACATTTTTACCCTAGCAGAAACGGTACCATAAGTAAACTCAAATTTAGCTTTTGTATTGATCCGTCCTGAAAGAAAATCATAGCTACGTCCCTCTTTGCTGGTATAGCCCGGATGATAAAGTGGTTTGATGACTAAAGCACCCTTCTTTGCGCCTTCTGCTTCTTTGCCATGTACCAAATAAAGCGTGCTTGCAGAATCTATATAGGCCTGCTGCTCATTATTTACTGTATTTCCTGTTACTTCTATGTTCCACAATTTACGGTTGAGGGATTTGCCGTTAAATTCTTCGAAAAATACCGTATTGGTTTTAGCTGTCTTTGTTTGCGCTGCTGCAACGGAAGTAACAAGCAGGCCGATGAGCATTAAAATAGGATAACTCTTCATTATAATAGGGTTTGATTTGATACTTAAAGAACCAGGCAAACAGAATGTTTTTTAAAAATTGCTATAGGATTTATAATTTTCAATAGGTACAATCAATCCTTTTATTTCTTTCATTCTTGCAATTTATTATAAACATAATCTAATTACATGTAAATAAAAGTTAAGCAAGGATATCTTTAAAGTTGCTTCCCAAAAGCTAATTGCGGTAACATCATCAAAATACAAAAAACCTAACCTCAAATAAAAAGAGCTTCGGAAATAAGTTCTGAAGCTCTTTTTATCACCTAAAAATTGTTATTTCTTTTTGGTTTGGATAGCTGGCGTTTGGCTTTGCTGCCGCATCATCTCTTCCATTTTTTGTGCAAAACCAGATTTCTTTTTGTTCGGGTCTTCCGGCTTCTTTTTATTTTCCTGGATGCGCGCATGGATCTTTTTATCATCCACCCACAACCGGATAAAATACTGTTGGGAAAACGTTAAAATGTTGGCGCAGAAGTAATAATAATTTAAACCCGCAGGATAACTGTTTAATACCCCAAAGAAAATAAGCGGTGTGATATAACCGATGTATTTCATCTGGCCAGTGGCACCGGAAGTTTGATTGTTAAAGTAAGTTTGAATCAAAGTTGAAATTGTCATTAGCAAACACATTAAGCTGATGTGGTCCCAATTCAAGAACGGGATCATGGGGAAACTAAGTACAGAATCATACGTAGAAAGATCGTGCATCCATAGAAAAGCTTGTCCGCGCAACTCAAACAAATTTGGGAAAAACCGGAAAAAAGCCAGGATAATCGGCATCTGGATCACCAGCGGCAAACATCCACCCAACGGGTTTACACCAGCTTTCTTGTATAATTTTAAGTATTCCTGTTGTAATAAAGTTGGATTATCATCGCCGACTTTACCTTTAATTTCATCCATTTCCGGCTTCAAAACACGCATTTTGGCCATCGAAAGATAAGATTTGTATGTCAGCGGGAACAAAACGACTTTCAACAAAATGGTCAATACCAAAATAATCAAACCATAATTCCAATTGAAGTTTTTAAGGAAATTAAAAACCGGCAAAACAGCAAAACGGTTGATGTATTGTAACGGTCCCCAGCCCAAATCGATCTGGAGTTCCAAATGATAACCTTGTGCTTTTAAGGTTGAAAAACGGTTTGGCCCAAAGTAAAATTCCATTGGGTAATTAGCAGAAGCAGCACCCGAATATGGTAACTGCATTTTGGCCGACATCTGTTTAACATCGTTAGAATTAATATCCGTTCCTACAGAAACATCTGCACTGGTAAAGCCGTCTCTGGCAATCAGCACGTTAGAAAAAAAACGTTGTTTAAACGAAACCCATTGAATTTTTTTCTCAGCGTAAGTTTTTTGCTCGTCTTTAGTCAAACTTAAATCATTGATTCCGCCTTCGACATCCTCCAAATAAACGGTAGAGTAGCTGCGCTCCATTTTCATATCGCGTTCTTGCTTGCGCAAACTTGCTTCCCAATCTAAAGTAACTTGGTTGTTTTTGGCTTGGATAACATTGTTCATATTATTCAACACCAAATTGTATCCAACCTTGTAACCATCGCCTTTCAAAGTATAAACATAATCGATGGATTGATTTGCACCATAATCCAAGTGCATCGTAAGCGAACTTGAATCCTGACCAGTTACATTTAGCGAGGCTGCACTTGGTGTAAAATTGAGGTCATTAGTTTCAACAGGTTTGCCTGCAACATTTAAAGTTAAGCCAAACTTGGATTGTTCGGGGTTGAGCAGGATCAATGGCTGCTTGTCAAAAGTTTTTTCGTTTTTTAATTCTACAGAAACAATACGGCCGCCTTGTGTAGATAAAATAACTTTTAATTGTTTGTTTTCTAAAAAAACCAATTTCGGAGTTGCTGCTACCGCTTTGCCCAATAGGCCTTTCAAGGCAGCAGAATCTGTAATTGCAGATTTTTGTGGGGTAAAAGAAGCATTGGTAGTTGGGGCTTTCCGATTGGTGCCGCCTAACCTGCGCAACGAATCCAAACGCTTGTGCTGAAGTTCTTTTCTGATTTCTTCTTGCGATGGCTTGAGCAAAAATGTGGAACCAACCAGGATGACCAGGATCAGGAACAATCCTGTAAATGTATTTCTATCCATTCTTTTTAAATGACCTAATTAATAGCAATTTGCTTCTTTTTGGCATGGGCCATGGAAGCGGCGACAAAGTTAACAAAAAGCGGGTGCGGATTGGCAACTGTTGATTTTAATTCCGGGTGAAACTGCGAACCGATAAAAAAAGGATGGTTTTTCAATTCCACGATCTCTACCAAACCGTTTTCCGGGTTGATGCCCGAAGGGATCATGCCGCTTTCTTCGTACTGTTTTAAGTATTTGTTGTTAAACTCATAGCGGTGGCGATGGCGTTCGCTGATGTGGTTTTTTCCATAAACGGCGGCTGTTTTGGTGTTTTTACGGATGTCGCAAGGATAGGCGCCCAACCGCATCGTCCCGCCTTTGGTCGTGATGCTTTTTTGCTCTTCCATCATCGAAATAACCGGATTGGCCGTGTTTTCATCCATTTCGCTGCTGTTGGCGCCCGGTAATTTCAACACGTTGCGGCCATATTCAATCACGGCGCATTGCATTCCTAAACAAATCCCGAAAAAAGGGATTTCGTTTTCGCGCACATATCGGATCGCTTCAATTTTCCCTTCAATTCCGCGCTGGCCAAATCCGGGCGCAACCAAAACACCATGCAGGCCCCGCATTTTCTCAGCTGTATTTTCTCGCGTCAAATTTTCAGAATGAATAAATTTGACTTGCACTTTACATTCGTTTTTAGCACCTGCATGAATAAAAGCTTCGCTGATGGATTTATAAGCATCAGGCAGTTCCACATATTTTCCAACCAAACCAATCCTGATCTCTCCGGTCGGGTTTTTCAACCTGCCTAAAAAATCTTTCCAGCTTTCCAGATCGGGTTCTTTGTTCTGCGGAAGTTTTAATTTCGACAAAACCGTTTTGTCCAACTGCTCTTTCAGCATCAACAGCGGCACATCGTAAATGGTGGAAGCATCAATCGATTCGATCACCGCGTTCACGTTTACATTACAAAACAAAGCTATTTTTTTACGCAGTTCCAGGTTGAGGTGATGCTCGGTGCGGCAAACCAGGATATCAGGCTGAATGCCATATTCCAACAACATTTTTACCGAGTGCTGGGTGGGTTTGGTTTTCAATTCTCCGGCAGCAGCAAGGTAAGGGACCAAAGTTAAATGGATCACTAAAGAATTGCCCGAACCGGTTTCCCAGCGGAACTGGCGTACGGCTTCTACAAAAGGCAGCGATTCGATATCGCCAACTGTTCCGCCAATTTCTGTGATCACAATATCGTACTGTCCATTTTCACCTAAAATCTTAAAGTTCCGCTTGATCTCGTCTGTGATATGCGGAACAACTTGCACCGTTTTGCCCAGATAATCCCCTTCCCGTTCGCGGTTGATCACGTTCTGATAAATCCTGCCAGTGGTGATATTGTTGGCCTGGGAAGTTGGCGTGTTCAAAAACCGTTCATAATGGCCTAAATCCAAGTCAGTTTCTGCGCCATCTTCCGTCACATAACATTCGCCGTGTTCATACGGGTTCATCGTGCCGGGGTCAATGTTGATATAAGGATCAAATTTCTGGATCGTAACCCGGTAGCCGCGGGCTTGAAGGAGTTTGGCCAAAGAAGCTGAAATAATGCCTTTACCCAACGAAGAGGTAACGCCGCCCGTAACAAAAATATACTTAGTCATGCTTTGATTTGAATGGTTTGCCCTGATTTTATCCGGAAAACAAACCTTTGTGTACGGGATGCAAAATTAAGATTATTTTTCGTTTTTGAAGGAGAAAGGTTTTTGGACAGGCTAATTATTATTTCTTTTAAAGTTTGAATGCTTCTTTTGGCACATAAAAAAAGGTGTGCTAAAAGAAGCATTCATGTTTACAAAAACAGGAAGTGTAGGTTGAAGGTCAGACAGTTTCTGAAGAAAAACGTTTGCTGGTTTTGGTTTTGAAATTTACTTTCGAAAACTTTTCCCCAAGGTTGGTATGTTGATGATTTTTATAAAATTTTCTTAGGCTGATGGCTTCTGCAATTAAGCTTTTGCATAGATAAGCAAACAGTATGAGCAGTAAAACAGTGATTATCCACAGCCCGGAAACTAAGAACAGGAAGGAATAGAACAGGGATTTGTAGATCAGGAAGCAGATTACAGCAGTTTTTGCAAGGGAAAACAGATTTTTCATCAGTAACGGAATTGATACATATCACCTATAGAAAAAACCGTGCTAAAAACAGCATTTACAAATATTGCTGCAAATCGCCTTTTCCTTCCCGGATAATATCAAACCCGCCGGAAGTACAATCCACTACAGTTGAAGCGATATTTTCGCCATAACCGCCGTCAATTACAATATCCACCAGGTTCTGGTATTTTTCATAGATTAACTCCGGGTCCGTCGAATATTCCAGGATATCGTCGTCATCTTTTATGGAAGTGGTGAGGATGGGATTGCCCAATGCTTTCACAATTTCGCGCGGGATATTGTTGTCCGGGATCCGGATGCCTACTGTTTTTTTGTTGGAACTTAATAACTTAGGAACCAAATTGCTTGCATTAAAAATGAAAGTGAATGGGCCGGGCAATGCTTTTTTTAGTACCCTAAAAACAGTATTGTCGATGGGTTTAATGTAGTTGGAAATATCACTAAGATCATAACAAATGAACGACAGGTTGGCCTTGTTGCAGTTCATTTTCCTTAACTGACAAACCGCTTCAATGGCACGTTGATTGGTAATATCGCAGCCTAAACCATAAACGGTATCGGTTGGATAAATTACCAATCCGCCTTTGCGCAATAATTCTACCACTTGGGCAATGGCTTTTTCGTTTGGGTTTTCAGGATAGATTTTGAGGAGCATGTTTTATAAATTAGTTTGGCGGGAAAAGGTTTGCGATTGATAGATGCTTCTTTTAGGGCATAAAAAGCCTCACCCCCCGCCCTCTCCGAAGGAGAGGGAGCCAAGACCTTGCTAAACAATAGAAATATAGAAAGGCGAAAGGTAGGAAATAGAAAAGTAGGAAAAATGCTTCCCCTCTCGAGAGCAGGGCTGTTGCATTCTTAAACCAATCGGGGGTGTTGTTTGTTAAAACGGGTATGAAAAAGGGCATTATACAATTTTTAGAAGAATTACCAGATACGCGCCGCAAGGCCGG